>Ga0157370_10000099_pt1 | contig 98110 bp, 86 predicted proteins | sample C35metaG_FD_113463 | JGI IMG/M metagenome (GOLD analysis project Ga0157370, IMG submission 113463) | Corn rhizosphere microbial communities from Kellogg Biological Station, Michigan, USA - C3-5 metaG | ecosystem: Host-associated > Plants > Roots > Rhizosphere > Soil | place: USA: Michigan...
ATTTTCTATATTTTTTACCTTCCAGGGATAAGGTACAATGAACGTTATAGCTATTGCTTTTAAGATAAGCATTTGATTGCTTCACAAAAATTAGTTTCATTATTAACTCCGGCAGCTTCCAATCGTGTCCTGTTGGAAGAGAAACAAAACGTTCTCTGCTCTTTAACCGCCCATAGTTTGAAATGGCATAATTTTCAAAACCTTCGATCAGTTTCCATTCTTCATTTTGGAGATTTCTCAAAGAAGTGCTGTACAGGACTTCTTTTACATACTCATCTTCAAATTCTTCGGGAAGTCTCATACCTGTCTACAAAAAATAGATTATACTTTTCAGCTAACTGACCGTTACAAAAATATAAAAACTTTCTACTTAGATCTATACTCAGCTAAAATGATGTTAAATTGCTTATTCTAAAACAATATCGTTTTATAATATTTTCTCATCTTTAAAGTAATCATTGATGTTAAGTGTGTGTTTTTTTCTTTGTTCAAAGAATATTTTATTTTTGATTTCAACCGGCAAAGGCAATTCTCCACGACCAATTATCTTCGGATCAGTACTCGTATTTATCTCACAATAATTCTTCTGTTTCATTCATTCCTTGATTTACTACCGTTAAAATACGTTTTTTGAAACTTAGTCTTAGTTTAACGTTTCGGGCTTGGCGATGGCGGGCAGATCGATCTACCGAAGCTCAAAATGTAGATTGATGACTTTCCGCCCACTATTTCAAACTCCTTATTACCTGCATGTTATTTTCTTCGTAATATGGTCTAATGTTATATTCGTTTTTTCACAATCGCCTCCACCATCAGAATGAAATACCCATAAGGAATTGTTGTCCCGACTGTCAATAAATAATATTCGTGTATTCTCGTAACCAATCGCCAAACAATATGAAAGTTCAGTCAGACTAAACTGTTGTTCTTTTTTCGTTTGTGGTGTTTCTTCAATTATTTCCTCTAAGGAGCTTGCAAAACCTTTAAGTTGTCTAATTGTCAAATATGATTTTCCGTCCACATTTATTTTTTCACAAAGTTCGTTTAAGTTATAAAGGTTAAAGTCATCTTCGTCTGCAAAAATTGATATTACAGAATTAAAGTTGTTACCTGTCAAACAGTCAAAATAATCAGTCGGTATTTCAATTTTTGCTTTTGCAAGAATAGCCGTTAATTGTTTGATTGTTTTCTTCTTTTTCTCCACTACAATCTTCGGTTCTGAAAAACCTAATCCGTCAGCTTTCCATTGAACTGTGTCAAACTGAAATTGTCTTTCGCATTTCGGACAATGCAAAAACATAAAAGTCATCCTTTTTTCTACCGCTGATTTTAAAAATTCAAAGTCATTCTTTTCCATTTCTAAAGGGTCAAAGTTTTTTCCGCAGTCCCAAGGATAAGGGCAAATAATTTCTTTCATTCTGTCTGTATGATGATTGTGTTAAATAGCAGGCAAATGTAACATCTATTTCCAGTCACATGACGTAATCAAAGATAAAAAATCATTTCCTAGGATTTAATTTTCACCTATGGATAACGCTCCGGGTCTTTGCGATGGTGAGGAAATCGAAGCACAAATCTTCAATTTTGCAAAAAAATTCAATAAAGAACTGCAATAAACTTTGCGGCGTCGCCACCTATTGCAAAATCCGTATTGTGAGATTTGCGTTTTCAAAAATTTCTGGGCTCTACGTTTTTGAAATCGAAAGGAATTAATGTAATCGAATTTTCATTTTCAATCATCAATTCGATTGTGATGTCTTTCGTCTCACCCGGAGTCATATCTCTTTTCAACTTTATAAGTTTGTAACCAATTCCTGTTTTTTCATCGACCAACGTTAGTATGTTATAACCAGGCTCAAGTTCTTCATTTACCGCTACTACGAAATCTTGTTTTTTGTCAGCTTTATATGCATAAATTAAATCATAATCCTTAAAGTCAATTCTCTTGTACTCGTCTCTATCGTTGGTTCTATATTCATAGTTTGGAAATACCTTTTCCACAGTTGTAGAATCTACAATACTGAATAAAATGTTAGGATTTTTATTGGTGATACTTTGATCCATTAAATTAATATTTTTTTTCAAATTTTTGATTTTGCCCAAATTGAAATATGAATTTTTGTTTACTGATGGCTTAAAGTACTTTATCACACCTTTAACATTAAAATTTTTGTATTTTTTCTTCTGATCAACCTCATATCGTGCCAAGACATTAGCCCTTCTGTAAATACGATGAATGAAATTATCCGAAGGTCTTCGCCCCTCATTGTCTGTTACAATGAGCGTGTCAATTTTAATCAAGTGAAAATTACCATTTGGCTTATTTTCAACTTCTAAGCTTACCTGAATCACGTCAGACATTTTCAATATATCGTACAGCACTTTTTCTTGTGAATAAATTGATACGTGTACTAAGGTCAAAAGTAAAAATGTAATTATTTTTCTCATTTATTTTCTGTTTTTCTGTTTTTCTTTTTGAGAGATTATGGTTTTGTTTATGGAACAACTTTCAAATTTACGTATTGTATAATCTGATTTATAGGTTATGTAATTTCCAAATTATTTTCAGCTTTTCTGAATTCCTAAAATTCCTTGTTGTCAATGTCAAAAGTTATATTTTGTAACAAGTAAAAATCGGACCGAATTAGTTTGTTTGTCTTTAAGTTTTGTTCTTAATTTATATTGAAGTTCCCTTTTAGTCGCCTATTATTTCAATCTCTAAATTTTGGTGTGAAAAATATTTCAATAACGTTCTAAACTCCAAAATGTCAATTGTTTTTTGTTTGTCTGTGTTTAAATTCGTTTTCTCAATGTAATTGTCAATTATTTTCACAAGCATTTTTTGATTTTCAATTGTTAATTTTATGTCGCCATACGGGTCAACATAAACGCCCGTCCAATTTTTATACTCCGTGAAGATTTCGTGAAGATTTGTATACTTTTTGTCGTCAAGGCCGAACAAATATTCTTTGTTGTCAAGTCTGTGAAAGTCTAATGCCATAGGTTTGTTACAATTACCGCCAACGTTTTCTGGTCTTGTGTTCTGGCGGGTTTAGGAGCACAAGGTTTAATTTATTACTAAAGTTCATAAGAAGCACAAAAGAGGATGCTTGCACATCAGCCCGCCTAACAAAAATGCGAGCCAGCAGTAGTTTTTATGCTATTCAATCCATTTTTTACTTCTCTTTAAGTCCCTTACCTATTCTTTCTTTTCTTCACTATTAAGTTTCAAGTGTCTTAAGTGTAAGTTTCTTTTTGAATTCGTTAAGTTCGTTTATTTTTTCGTATTCAAATTCTTTGTCTTAAATTTTGTCTGATCGGAAGAATTCTGTCTTCGTGAAAATAAAAAAGTCCCCTTTTAGAGTCTCGTCAAATATTATGAAGTGGTTAGCAAAAAGTAGTCCTCCCAATAATTAATAATGTTCAAAAACATCCAGCACTGACAATCAAATAGTTATAACCCTACGCACGAAAGTTTACAGAATCTTTCACCAATGCAGTATTTGTTGAAAAAGGAAAATCGAAGACGGAAAAGCGATTAAACCTCTGCATTTTTTCTGTTTGGCAAACTGTTATAGTACTGAAGATAGTAAGGAATCAGGAATTGCCCGAAAATATCAATTATCAGACTGTTTGCTCCGGTTCTAGTGACAAACATTTGCAATTCGCATATGTTTAGATCAAAGGCGATCTAAAAGGTTTGTTTATCGGTGTTGTCGATGGAAAATAGATTGGTAGTTTTCAGGATAGATAATTGTTCCGGAAAATGTTTGCTAAGATGGGTGAGCGAAGTTTAGTATCTTTACAATCATAATTAAAACAATGACTTTAGATCAACATATAACTTTGACTTGCGAAAATGGTTTATTAGATAAAACAGAATTCGTAAAAGTTCAAGAGCAAATAAATGAAAAGAATTTCATGAACATGGAAGACTTCGATAGATTATTGCATATCGGTTTTCCAATTGATTTAGAATTGAAAAAACTAAAAGGTTCTGTTTCCGTGTACAAACAGAACATTATATAAAACACAAAACCCACCGCTTTGCCGTGGGTTCTTTTATTATTGCTCACGGATTACAGATCCGCGAAGTCGGGGGAACATTTTTTACTTACAAAGGATTTCAAATTTTTTTAACGAATAGTAACTACGATATTGGATTACAGTTGAATCATTTAAGATATATTCATTTGGAGATTCAATACCTCTTTGTATTAAATCACTTACAGGATAAACCTTAAAATTGTACCGTCTATTCAAAATAATTTTTTTACACGTAATTGATTTATTAAAAGGATGTTTAAATATTTCAATTATATCATTATTATCTGCAATTAAAACATAAGCTTTTTCGTTTTCTTGAATTTTTACAATGTTACGTTTTATATTGAATGGCTTTGAACTAATTATATTTTTTTTAGTTTGACAACCAAAACTAACAGATATGGCAATTAATAAAAAAAGTAAATTCCTCATCTTATTTTCGCAATCTTTTATCGTTAATATTAATTTTATATAGAGATTTTGTTTGCTTTCTACCATTAATATCAGTTTTCTTAGCAACTCCTTCCCAATACCTATTGACGCTCATACCAACAGTGTCAAAATTTTGTCTTACCATTATTAGAATGTTATCATTCGGCATCATTTCTCTTGTTTCATCATGAGCTTTTCTAAAGATTGGACTTTGATTAGCCTCTGTATCCATGGGAACTGAAACTTTCTTGTCTAAAGCCGTAGCAGCTATTAACACATCTTCTACAACTTCATGTTTCATATCAGTACCCGTTCTAGTTCCAGTAAAACTCTCTGCGCTTTCCAATACGTTTGGATTGACATATTGATTACTTATAACTTTCCCTGTAGATTTATCATATGTAGCTCCTCCAAAAGATCCTCCAGGAATTAGTCCTCCATCTGGAGTAATATTATTATTTTCGGCATAAATCCTAGAGTCTGTATTCTCATTTTTTATACCATTGTAAATTGCTTGATCACTTTTTGAAAGTTTATTATAATCTTCCGTACTTAAATCAGCTGTTGTAACATTCCCAGATTCTTTATCAAATTGCATTGCTACATTACTACTTGCTTGTAATTGGTCAAATCCCTCCTGAGCTAATTTTCCTAAGATATGAATATCTTTGTTTTCCATTCCATCCGGATCATTAAAACGGATTGGATTATTATATGCGTATGTATACGTTGACCAACGTCTGGAAGTTTCCGCTAGTCAACTCCCCATCTCCCAATATCCGGCATGTAAAATCTTGCATCATAATGAAAATCCCGGTCTCGTGAAGTTCTTCCGTTATACTTATACAGATAATTACCTTCACAAATTACGAGGGTAATTGTTATCTGCCACAATAATCAAACGCATGGAGATTATTGAATACAAATATTTTTATTTTCTTCAGCAGTGTAATAACTATTATATTTAATAGTTGTTGAATCATTTAAAATGTATTCGGAAGGAGAACTAATTCCATGTTGTATAAGATCACTAACAGCTAACACTCTAAATTTGTAGCTCTTTCCTAATATAATATTTGTACACTTCAAACTCTCATTTTCTTTAAACACTTCTATAACATCATTATTATCTGATATTAATATGAAAACTTCTGAATTCTCTCTAACAGAAAGTATCTTTCTTTTAATATTAAATGACTTTGAACTTATTGTTGTTTTTTTAGCTTGACAAGCCCAAATACATAAACTTAAAAAAAATAAAAAAAATATATTTTTCATAAAATTATTTTCTTAATCTTTTATCATCTCTATAAACCTTATACAATAATTTTGTTGTAGAATTTCCATTGGCCGCGGAGAAAATTTATTTGATAATTTTTATAATAAAACAAAATTGATTATCTGAGCCTCCCATGAAAATTCATTTTTATGATCCATATTTTCCAGTACAATTGAGAAACTTGAAAAAAAGAAAAAGTTCAAAGACGCTGCATTGAGATTAAGACAGATCCTTATCTTTATTTTAATGCAGGACTTTCTTCAATCTCTTTATTAAAAATAAAAAGTACAAACCTATTTAATCTTTTTGAATTAATCGTTGAAATTCATAAATAAAATAAGTATTGATAACTAGACCTAATAACAATTATTTCTTTATGCAGGTTTTAATTGAACAAACTTTAACAATCCTTATAAAGGATTCTCGTCATTAGGAAGTAGCACCCAAAATGTGCTCACTTTACCGAGCTCACTTTCTACCCAGATCTTTCTCCTATGCTGTATTACGATTTCAGAACATAAATATAATCCCAGACCGAGGCCCATTCTATTATTGTTATCATCAGCCCTATAGAATCAAGAGAAAATATCATCAAACTTATCAGAGTCGATTCCGATTCTATAATCTTTAATGCCAATCAACTAGAAGATGAAGACAAGCAGACCATTTTCCGACTCGTGGAAAAAATGCATATCAATAAAAAATTTAAAGATTTTTTTGCTAAAAACGCAGCAGCTTTATAAAATAAACAACCCACGCAATGCGATGGGTTGTTTATTATTACTCACGGACTGCAAGTCCGCAACATCGGGTTTTACAGCACACGTAAAATCGTGCGGGAACTTAAAATTATCAATCTTCTGATTTATAAAAATTTAATACTTCACCTGTGTTTTTGTTAATATTGATATATATCTTGCAATATCTACAATTGTAACTTTTTACAACTATATGCCAAACTTTATCATTAGCAATTGAACTTACTTGATAAGGTTTAACTCTTTCTGGAGCTAATAACTCTCTTTTATTTATAAGGATATCGATATATTTTATTAATGTTTCTTCGTCCTGTATAATATCTGTACCATAACGATTTTCAATTTTACATGGGAGTTGATTTATTCCTCTATTTCTATCCTTACACTTCGACTCTCTGTTTTGCTGTGCTAAAACACATAACGGAAGAAAGAATAAAATCATTAAAACTCTATTTAGCATATTTAATATCTTTTAGGTTGTTCAGGATCAAATCCTTTAGGTAAAACATTTGGCATAGTTGTGGGAGAGATATTGTTAAGTCGTAATCCTTTTGATGCTGGATCAGAAGGTAAATCCTTAGCAACTGGAACATCATAATTTTTAATCGGAACACCTCCCGAATCTATTTACCAGAATTAGATTTATTACTAACGCCTGGGCTATATTCTCTTAATCCTCCGTCTGGAGTAGCTACATATCCAACAACAGGTTTACCATAGCCGTTGTCTACTTTTTTGCCATCTGTTTCTGTCAAAGTATTATTATAAATAGAAACATCTTGATCTGAAAATTTATTTGCACTACTATAATCTCTTCCATCAATTTTAATAACATCTGTATCTCCGGAATGTGAATGACCGTCGCCCACAATTTCGCCCAACTTTGAAACTTCAGCAACTTGTTCTGGAGTGACATTTCCCGCCATACCCGCAGATCCAACTTCAGTAACAGAATAACTATAGTAAGTTTCTCCACTCTTATCAGTTGCTTGATAAAACATTGTACGAAGCTCTACATTATAATTGATTGATAGACCATTATATTGCTTCCCAAAATCATTAGCTGCCGATCTTAAAGTTTTAAACCTATCTCCTGGATCCATAACTTGCATCCCATCGGGGTCAATAAATCTTAATGGATGATTCATTACATAGTTATAAGGCGACCATCTTCTATACTTCTCCGCCAGCGGATCTACGACTCCCCATCTTCCGATATCTGACATATAGAATCTTGCGCCATAATCATACATTCCAGTTTCCTGCATTTCTTTTCCGTTGTATTTATAATTGTAAGTAACCTCATAAAATACGAGGTTAGTTATTATCTGCCATACGATAAAATCCTGCGGTAGCGACGGGTTACATAAAAGAACGAGCTTTATTAGTATAAGTTACAATATATTTTTCACCCTGTTTTTTTAAATAAACAAATTTGTATAATTTTAGTTTTTCTGCGGAGAGCAGAATATTCTTATTATCTATAGTGATTAAAATATCGTCGCTATTTCCTATTATACAGGAGTCTGCGAAGCCTAATTGTTCGAGAGTTTCTATCTTTCTATCAAAAATGATTGTCTCACCAGAAACTTTAACATGATTATCATTAAAGCTCTCTGTAAAATACAGTATGGATTTTTCATTTCCCAATTCAAATTTTTTAATCAACAAGTTTGAACGCTTATCATTTACTACTATGCTTTCTTTTTCATATAATGACTTTACATTTGAGCAACTGTAAAATAATAAAACTAAAAATGTAAACTGCAAATATTTCATTATTCTCATTTATTCTAATTTTTTTTGTTGTTGCTCTATTAAATCAGTTATTTGAGTTCTTTGAGCTGGACTAATTTGAGTGCCTGTTGGGGTTTCACGTAAGAGACTTTGAGGATTCTTTAATGTTTCTTTATCAGTGTGTTTTAAACCCAATTCATGACCTGTTTCATGTGCACCAGTTTGCGCTACTTTAGATGTATTAGACTTGCTCAAATCAATATACCCATCACTCGTCCATTCTATACCGCTTGTTAAAGCAACATTAATTTGACTTCTGTTGTTTTGAGTGTCACCAATCTTATCTGTTAATCCATCTGTAGTAGTAAATACTTGAGCTCGTCCATTTTCGCTCAATTTATCTGCTCCTTCAACTCCTTTTAAATCATATCCCATATTATACTCCCATGAAATTGTAGCTTTTTCACTTTGGCTAAAAGTAAGGCTAACTTGATTTCCATTAGAATCTTTCCCACCATAAGATGCTGCAGTTTGAGCTTCACGATCTCTTGTCAAAGCAGACATTTGCTCTTTAGAAAGGGCACCTACTGTATTATTGACAGGCTTGTACGTAAGATGCCAATTAACCGTTTTTGTCTCTAAGTTTCGGCTTGATACCCATTCCAGACCCTCTAATTCTCTACCATCAATAACTCTGTTTTCAGCAAATCCATAAGGACTATTATAGGTAAATTTTTCGGCAAGCGGATCAATATTAAAGAACCTTCCTACATCAGGCATATAATTTCTCCACTTAAAAGAGTAAAAACCAGTTTCCTGTAACTCTTGTCCTTGGTACTTATAGTTATAATAGCTTCCCAGATAACCTTTGTATTCTGTTCCAATGTGATTTAACCCAAAAGGATAATAATCATTCGTATCCGTTATTTCTACAGATCCATCTATCTTTTTTGCAAAACTTACTCTTGCATTTCCTAAATGATCCCTGTACTGGTAAATATAACGATTTTCAGCATAACTGTAAAAACCTTCAGAAGTTACCACAAAATCAAGTAAAAATCTAGGAATGGTAGGTTTAGGATCCAAAGGATCCGGTAAAATGATATCCTTCATTACATAAGCTTCCTTCTCATAAGCCACCTCCGTACGGCACCACAAGCAGGGAGCTACTAACTCTGTCTGATTATAATGAAAACCATCCAGATAGTCAGTGATCTTAACCGTGCTGCTTCCTCCTCTTCCAGGTACAGTTGCATATTTTTTCCTAAGTTTTGTACCATCCGCACGATATAGATAATCTAAATTGTAAACCCCGGTAACCAGATTATTTGATTGATAAATTGACATTGTACTTGGCAAATTCAAATGGTTATATGTAATCCCTTGAATACCTTTATCCAACATACTTACCATATTTCCGTTACTGTCATAAGGTATGGTATTATTCCCGCCTTCGTATCCCGTATCGTTCAACGCATTTTCTATAATCTGGTTAAGACGGTTGCCGGTATAATGGTAATCCAGATCATCAACCATTAAAGCCGTTGGTACACCTGCTCCCGGAAAAGCAAATCTTTTAAGCGTTTTTATGTTTCCGTTAAGGTCATACGTTAAATGCTCATTATAATTATTACTATAAGGATTGGTCTGTTCAGGATCGGTATATACGGCATCCTTCAATCTATTTAGTCCATCATAAGAATAAGTATATCTCTTCAGATTGTTTACTACAGACGTTTTCCAATCAATCTCAGCAATGTTACCATTAAATCTTCCTGATGCAATGCCACTGTAAACAGGGTTATTATATTTAACTTCGTACCCAAAAAAATCTCCACCCAAAGTAGCAGGATCATTAATCTGTGTCATCCAGCCTCGGATATTATATTTGTAATCCATTTGCTGTAGTGGAGAGTTTGCACTGATTCCTCCCACTTTCTTGCTTTCCAGTTGCGACAGCTCATTGTATTTATTCTGAGCCAAATATTCCACATCGTTACCGTCAACCTGATGGGTATGCGTCAGTAATCTGTTCTGATGGTCATACGTAAAGTTTTCTGTAATTACTCTTTCGGCATCAGTATTCATTCTCTTATGTCTGGTGACTAACAGCTGAGGAGTTCCCGAAAAATCCAATAGAGATTCGGTTTTGGTATAGCCTCCTAAGTGATTAATCGAATGTGTTGCTACAGCCTTCCCTCTTGAATCATACCATGTATAATTTTTCGTCCAGTTATCATCCTCAATGTTTTTTACAAAAACCATCACAGGAAGACTTTTCGTGCTTACACTATTGCCCGTACTGTTGTCACTGATCACAGCGACACCGAAAACCGTGGAAGGAAAAGCGGGATTAAAGCTGTAGGTTGCATACGTATCATAGTAATTGATGCTCAAAATCTTCACGTACTTGGAATCCGATGGATAAGCCCTGCCCGAGTAAAAAACCTCCATCCCCTCATGCATAAAGCCGGAGCTCTCAATACGGCTCATATTGTTGCTCCCTTTCAAATCGGTATCCGCCTGTTCTGTCAATCTATCTCCTCCGGTACTGATACCTGTGAAAGCCACACGCCCGAAACGGTCATACTTCGTGAAAAGCCACTGACCTTTTTCTGCCAGATTGGAATCCTGTGATCCAACCAAACGGTCCTGCTTATCGTAAACCATAAATTCCCAGCCCTTACCCGGAAGCTTCTTCTCAACCAGGCGGTTACGGCTGTCATATTTATATTGATAGCAAAGATTGCTTAATGTTACAGGATCAACAGCGTTCGCTGCAACTGCCAATGGCGGGATAACATATGCCAATTGGTTGTAATCGTTATAAACATAATACGTATCTGCGCTGTTGGTATCGTCCAACATTTTTCTTACCAAAAGAACCTGTCCCTGACCATTCTTAAACTCTATCGTTTTGTTTCCGTCTTCGTCCGTCACCGTGTTTTTATACAGCTGACCCGCTCCATAAGGAGTTGGAGACAATGTTATTTCAGAACTGAAGCTCAAGTAATCAAATGTTGCCACATATTTTTTTACTTCACCATTTTCATTGGCTTCATAGCCGAACTTCACAGGTTTACTGCTCCATGCCGTACCAACCTGTTTTTGTTCTAAGACCCTGTCCAAAGGAGAAGACTCAAACTCTTTTTTGGAAAAGATAATTTCAGATCCGTAAATATCAGGCTGTGTGGCATTCGTCAGAGGACTCGTTACAATCGCACCGTTGCCAGTTCCGCCTTGAGGAACTGGTAGATATTCCTGAGCCTGTCTACCGTACTGATCATATACAAAATGAGTAACTACATCTCTTCCTAACGGAGACGCCTTAATACTAACTGCTTGTTTAGGTCTGCCCAGCCCGTCAAGATATTGTACGCTTTCCACACTTTTCGGAGTAGATCCCGTAGGGTCAGTTAAATAAGTTTTCGTATAAACATAGTTTTCGTTTGTGCTTAAAGTTAAGCTCTGAGCATGGAAAAGTCCTGCTACAAACAAAGCACTGATAGGTATGATTATTTTTTTCATGGTTTAGTTTTATTGCTTGTAGTTGTACTTGAACTCTTTTAAGATTTTACCTGACGCATTGTTCTCCCTAATCTCCTTCAGGCGGTTAGCCGTATCATATAGGTAAACCTCTCTGATACCTGATGGCGGTGTGATGCTTGTTACTCCGATCAGTGGGTCATATGTATAGGTGGTGATCTGAGCTTCTGCAAGACCGGTCTGTTTTCGGAAAGCGTCAAGCTGAAGAATTAGGTTTGCTTCATTGGCAGGGTTAAGGGCATCCTGATCCGAAGAACTCACTACCGTCGATGCTAAAGCACTCACTACAGAATATGGATACCCAACAACCTTAGCAATAGGCTGGGTACCGTTATATCCCCAGATTATTGATGTCACGATTCCATCCTTTGTCGTATACTGCAATAGATTACCCTTGCTATCGTACTGGTCGTAAGTGACCTCGGTCGCAGGAATACCTGCAAAATCCGTGGAAATCAATGACGTCGGAAAGAAATGATTAACATCATTGTACACCGTTTCAACCTTGCTAATGGTCTTATTATTCTTTTTGTTTTCCGTCTCTAACGCAACACCAATCATGTTGGCATTGATAAGTCTAGTATTGCCTTTTTCGTGTGCGTATTTATAAGATACCATATTAAAATTTCCATCTGAAAAAAGCTGCGTAACCGATGTAGGATAATCCAAGCTGTTGTACAACGTATTTGTCGTCGCAGATACAGAGCTTTGTACACCATTTTTATAAAAAAAGGATCTTTCAACCTTCTGGGAAGGCAAGGTAATACCGAATTTTTCAAAAGTTTTATAAGGACTTGCCAAGTTACAATTTCCACCATGATTTTGAAGATCGGGACACCCTGCATACGAAAAAGCTTCAGCAATCATATTATTAGCATAAACATCTTTTAGCTTTACACCATCATTTTTTTCGTATGATGTGCTAGTATAATCATTAATAGTTTCTGCAAGAATATTATTAGAATCATCAAATTTCTTTTCAGATATAAGCTGACCTCTTAGATAATCCTGATTAGGAATAGGAATAGGTTGGAGTGATATAAATACAGTTCCTTCATTCGGATAGTCAATTGGTGATCTGAATTTATATTCAGTTCTTCCCTTTTTGTTATTGTTACTGTCCAACTGTTCTACAGTAACATACTTATATCCCACATCTCCTCCTTGTGTTTTTTGTACAGGTAGAATATTATAGTCGGTTGTTATGTCAAACTCTGCACTATACCTTATAGAGGGACTATAAATTTTATTTTGAAATGAATATCCTTCTGTTAATTTAAAAATTGGTTTAGGAAAAACTAAAGCACCACTGCTTCTTTGAGGATTTTCTATATTATGATAACTATAATTAAATTTTTTTGCTGGCGTAACGGAATTATTAATATCGAAATATTTGATTTTAGCAATCCGAATTCCACCGCCATTCTTAACAATAAAACTATTAAAAACTCTATCTTTTGTATGAGCTGTAAGATAATATGAAATTGGCCTTGTTGTCATTCCATGACTTCCACTTAGTGATACATAATAAGTTCCAGGATCTAAGACCGATGTTGTAATGCGATCTATTTCAGTGATTGGAGAACCGTCGATTCCCAGATTTTGATTTGGGCAAGCTGGACCACTTGTACTAATACATGATTGCCAGCTCATTCCAAATTGATCTACTGGAGCAGAAAATGTATTATCTACATTTTTTTTATATATTTTAAAATTCCAATTGCTATAAATCAAATTAATCAAATCAAGATGCAAAGTGACCTTTTGTGGACTTTGTATTGTAAAGAACTCAATCTTATTCATGTCATTGAATGTATTAAGTTCCCAAGATTGGAAAGTATTTTCTACATCAACCCACTCTCCTGTCAGAGGTTCCATGACAACATTTTCATCAGGAAGGTAGCTGTACTCATTCTCTTCAAAAGTAAACTCAACTTTTCCTTTGGTAGGATACGTAATTGATTTAAGAACGTCGGTTGTTATTACAGGCGTTAAACTTAAACCGTCTGCTATTTTGTAATACCCCCAGTTATCTTTATCTAAAACAGAGGAGTTTTGATAATAATCCAGATTATATTCAGAATTACCGTTATTAGAACTAATTTTAATAACTTTTTTAAGTAATAATTTTTTCAGCTCTTCGAATCCTGTGAGCGTCTTAAAATTAACATTTGAATAATCATAATCAAAAGTAAATTTCTCAACATATTGACTTAGGCTTTGTCCTAATAAATTTGATTGAATGGATTTTAATTTAAAAAGGTTTTGCGGCTCCAGATAATTTGAATCTTGCCTTCCCTGTTCATAATTAAAATATATTGTTGCTTTACCATTAACAATAATACTGGTAAGCAACTTCGTCTGGGAAGTAGTATACACAGTTTGACTTTCAAGCGAGCCTGGCAAGCTACCGTCAGGATCTTGTGTTTGCCCTGCATCCCAATGTGAGTTATTAACATAACTTACATTCCGTGCCAGCCTTCGGGTAGTTGTGGGAGTATCTTTGTATTTTACTATTGAAGAGAGATCGTAGTTAAACTGAACTAAATTTGTATTATTTTGATCATTAATTTGCACCAAATGGAAAGATGTGAAATAATCACCTATTTCCGTACTTGGGGTTATATCACCATTTCCGTTTATTAACCCGACTTTCACCGTAGTTATGTCTTTCTGAGATCTTTCCTTGCCGTCAAATAAATACTTAATTCCTTTATCATCTGTGATCGTAAAGGATAATATTGCACCATAATTATCAATTGTTCCACAGGTGATCTTTAGGTTATTCTTGTCTAGTTTTTCAACTGAATAGCTTCCATCAGTGTTTTTAACAACATAAAACCTTCCGGAATGACCCGCAAAATTGTATTGATATAGATCATATTCAGTATCATATCTTCCTAGCCCAGCATAAAAAGTGTAATCGCTAAAGTTAAATGAATTATCATTATTAATGATTTTATAAGTTGGATTTTGTATATGATTATAAATTCCAAACTTCGATTTAGGAGGTGAAGAAAAAGCTATAGTCCTGTTTTTCTCATCCGGCCCCCCACCTCTAACTGTTCTTGTAATACTCCCACCAGCAATTAAACTCCACCCCAATCCTGTTTCTCCTGATCTATCTTCGGGTTTAGCGTTTAACGTGTGATATTTAAGTTGTACATTTACTGCGACATCTTTGTTATTGGTCGGAATATTAAATATTGGAATATTAATATCCGGAACACCTGTATAGTAGCTTACAGGAACTTCTTCGAATTTCATTAAATTATTTGAAGTAGGTGCTGCAGGAAACATTTCATTTATGTTGCCTACATAACTCTTTCCTTCTCCCTGAGATATTTGAGCATTTATATTACTCATAAAAAAAAGTAATACAATAATAGATATGTAATTTCTCATGTGTTTTTATTTTTTAATCAATTTAGCATTCGCAGTTTTCTCAGTATCCGTTTTTATTACAATCAGATAAGCTCCCTGAATAAGATTCTGCGTGTTAATTTTAGTTACCTTATTCTTTGTTTTCAAACTTTGCAGCTGTCTGCCTCCCATATCGTAAAGAGTAATATCAGCCTCAATGAAATCAAATCCGATTTCAACATAAGCATAATCCGATACAGGATTCGGGTAGATTTTCATATCCTGCTTCTCGATTAACTGATCGATCTGACTGTCGCCCAGCTTCACGATTTTCCAGTTCTCTTTTCCTAGTTCTTCGGCGCTTGTTCCTGCCATAACAATAGAGCCATCTTTATTCATCTTCAGATCAGAAAGCCTTTCCTCTTTCTTTCTCGACTCTCCTTTTACATGTTTTCGCCATTGTTCGTTTCCATTATTGTCGATATACATCATCCAAAATGTTTCATCATCAGCTTCAATCCTTCCTTCAGCCTGAGTGTAACCTCCAAGTAAAACTCCTTTAGAATTCTTCCCATCTTTGGTGTTGATCACATTCATTCCCATCAGAATATCACGGTTTTTAAAGTTGTAAGATTTCTGCCACTGTTCTTCCCCTTTCGTGTTTAAAGAGATTAGCCAAACATCAGTTCCTTCTTCTATTCCCACCGTTTTATTTCCTGATCTTTCCGATCTCGATTCACCGCCGATAATGTAACCAGAAGAGGTAAATGCCATGGTTCTTACATGGTCATCTCCTTTACCTCCAAAATTCTTTTCCCATTCTATTTTGTTGTCTTTGCTTAGTTTGATCACCCAGTAATCGCCTTCACCAAAGTTCTCAGTGGACTTTGGATGAGTAATCGGTAATGAGTAATTGGTAATATCAGATGATGCTCCTTTTGCATTCGAATGGGTATTGATCATTGCCGATTGCTTATTACTTATATGAAATTCAGAACTCCTAGAGTATACTCCAAGCAATGCTCCTCCATCAGGTGTAGGAATCATTTTTTCAACTTCATCCAATCCTCTTCCTCCTAATATTAATTCGGAAAGAACTTTTCCGTTTTTATCGAGCCTTGTTACGGTCACATCTTTAGAGCCAAATCCATTGGCTGCATTATGAACATTTCCTGCTACCATAAAACCAAAATCAGCAGTCTGAATAACTGATCTCGCTTCCTCATCCTGAGATGTTCCTATTGTCTTTTGCCAAAGTTCATCTCCGAATTCATTGATCCGAATCAGCCAAATATCTGAACCTCCCTTAGAATCTTGTTTTTTGTCAAATGATTTTCCGGAATAAGAAGTTCCAGCCAAAAGAAAACCTCCTTCCTGAGTGGCAACCGTTGCTGATAAAAAGTCATGGTTTTGTCCTGAAAAATACTTTTCCCAGACTTCTTCACCTTGCTGGTTTAATTTAACAACATGGAAATCATAGCCATTGTTTTTTTTGTTCTCAGAAGTAAGTTTTTTAGTTTGAATAGAGCTTCCCGTAATAAGGTACTGTTGGTCGATTGTGGTAGTGACTTGGGAAAGAAAATCCTGTGTGGAGGATTTAATGTCTTTCTGCCATGCCACTTCCTGAGAAAACAGCGCGGCACATGTGCATAGCAGTAGTGCACTCATGTAGAATTTTTTCATGAACTGGTTAATAATTTATTGTTGCGAATTTAACATTTTTTAACGAATTATATAATCTCTTTAATGAGATTTAATATGAATATTCTCATATGCATGTGACAAATCTAGAAATATAAAGCGTCAAAACTTGACGTATCAAATTATTGTGATCTTAAGAGAAGAATTTTAATCACATTATACTTTAAGAAAATTTGTAATTCAAAAACGATTTAAAATTTGGTGCGCAATGCATACCAAATTTAATTCTGTTAATATAGTATTTAAACAAAACCTTATACAAGAAAGTAAGTAGTATCATGGAGAAAATAAATAGTTTATTAGCTCAAGTAGAAATTATCAGTAAATTTAGATGCAACTGGCGGAAAATTTGATTAAGTTTAAGATATGTGGTATTAATCATTATGAAAATATTCATTCTGCTATTCTTGCAGAATTTTTGAATGTAAGAAGAACTCACGGTTTGAAATCTCTACTACTTGAATGCTTTAAACTTTAGGAGAGTATTTTACGGTTCCCCATTTTATTCAAAGTCAGCAGTTGGAATAAATGCGTCATTTCGTTTTTTTGTCTTATAATTTTCTCCGTCCTTTTCCGGCCATAAAATAAATCCGATTTCATTTCTTGGTATTGGGTTTTCTCTGGTTGTGATAAATACTTGTTTAGAGTTTATTTTCTCAACGGCTTTTGTCTTATCGTATTTATAAAAAAGGTAACTTTCTCTTGCCGTTTCAAAATCACATTCCGCTAAAAAGCTAATCTCTTTTATATTGTTGTTATGAAATTCTTGTTCGCTATCTTCAATATTGCCATTATTATCTTTCAAAAGTTTTATTGCAATGTCCAATGGAATTGCAATTTTACTCCGTAATAATTTTACTTTTTCACTGTCCATTCAGTTCGGTTATAATGACGCAAAACTTCCAAATTTACGTATTGCGTCAATCCAAACTATATGATATTCGCAAAGCCATACAAGCTACTAATATAAAATATTATTTTTTGATGAATTGGTTATTAGTTTCACACAGTCTAATTTCGGTCAAATCTATCGTTTTTTGAGATTGGTTCCCGCTTTTTATGTACTCAATTATTCCACGTTTTTTGTAATTAATATACAGGAGCATTTGAAAGGTATTTATTATTTATTAAAAGGATATTCATTGATCCAATGAAATCCACGTTTGTTTAATCGATAATCTTCCTTTTTCTTTCTTTTTGCTTTTATTCTTACTGAGTCATAACCGATCTTCCCTGTAAAAAAAGTATAGTTTTCCTGTATACTGTAATGCAGATTAGCGTGTATATTATCCCAATCCGGCTTTCTTAGTATAACTGTTTTTTCTTTTGTATTTATAACTGCTTCAAACGTGTTCAAACTGTCATTGTTAAGTATTATGTCTGTCCAACCAGGATAACTGATTAAAAGTTTTTTCCAACCAATCGAGTCGTTTTTGGAATGCGGTAACTCCTTATTGTTAATTATAAATTTTTCAACAGTATAAGTCCCCTCCAAAGGTAAAGGTGGTGATTTATAGAAAAGTCCTGGCGATGAAGTTAATATAAGAAAACACAATACAAAACATTTCAAGGCAGTGAGTGTATTACGTTTCCATTTTTTGTCAGAATTTCGTGGATGAAAACGTAGTTGAGATGGTTGATGTAAAATAAAAAAGCGATATAATCCTTTGGCATCACCGCTTATAATAAATATACAGGACAAAACGATGTGGCTGGAAAATATTTTTACAGGCACATCATAAAAGAAATTAAGCAGTGCCACATTGATCATAATAGTCATGGAAAAAAGTGCACCAAAAGTTTTGGTTCGTCTGAAGAAAAGCAGAAGTCCACCAATAACTTCAAGAAGTCCGGAAACAAATGTGTAACCTGTTGAAGCGCCCATCATTGTCCAGATCATTCCCATCGGAGACATATCGCCGATTTTTTCTTCCAGCCGATCAATTGAGTTAGCGGGAAACTGTCCGTTGTGGAGCTTTGAGATACCATATGAAAGCATAATCATGGCTACGTAATAACGAACAACTACGACCGTTAACCAATGAAGATCTTTGAATGTGCGCTGTTTTTTATCTGTAAGAATTACAATGAGTGATACCACTGCAGCAAAGATCAGATTTACGATTACTACACAATAATCTAAAGTCGTATCGCCACTTCCTGTAATCTTAATATACTCAACATGCTTATAGTTAAAAATATTTTTACATCCCCACAATACCCCGTTTTTATAGATACCCTCTAATGGCGAAAACTGTGACGTAAGCATAAAAAGATATATGTAAGAAATACCATACAAGTGCAAGAAACGCAATACTGCATTGCGTATTTTATGATTGGTATAATTGAAAGTATTTTCCATCGATTGCTGCGAGATATTAAAATTTATATCGTTTTGTGAGATTTTATTGTTTAGTTTTATCAGAGATTACTTGGAAGATTCATTTTCTGCCTAACAGTTTTCAGCCAGCTTTGATAAATAGGAAACCAAACTTGATCACCATTGGATCCGTTGCATAGAATAATGATGCCACTTTTAGTTGGACGATCCAAAAACATAGCCGCACTCCAGCCTGCATTTTCACCCGTATGTCCTATGGTTCTGAAACCTTCATAATTCATAAACCGATAGCCCAGACCGCTTTCGCCCTCCTCGGATGATGGATGAACGGGCGTTTCCATTAGCTTAATGGTTTTCGGTTTCAAAACTTTATTGAGTTGATTAGAATCCGGTATAATAGACAGCTCTGCAAAATGTGCCAAATCTTTAATAGTAGTCTGAAGACCTGCCGCTGCTTTTTCAGTAAATATTCGATTTTTTATAGGTTCTCCCTGCTCGTCATATGCCGTTGCTGCGGTTGCCATCATTTCTGTTGTCCATTCATAGCTTGTATGTTTCATTCCAAGTGGCAGAAAGATATTATTCGTCATATAGGTGGAGAAATTTTGGTTCGTTTTCTCTTCCAAAAGCAATTGAGCTAACGTATAGCCTCCTCCGGAATAATTCCATTTAGTTCCTGGCTCGCTGATGAGATGTACAGTTTCACCATTCCGTTTGGTTTTTCCGTTCAGTGATTCTTCCAGACTTAGCAATGGTATTCCTTGGTCTGATCCACCGTAGCCGTGTACAGAAAGTCCTGCAGTATGGCTCAAGATCCGTCTCAGTGTTACTTTTGATCTGTCAAATTCAGATTCTGGCAGATGCCATCGGGTTAGATATTGATCAACGGGATCGTCCAGTTTGACAAGATCTTTTTCAGTGAGTTGCATAAAGCCCCAGGCAGAGATCAGCTTGGAGATAGAGCCAATATTAAAGATCGTTTCAGAAGTTACAGGTTTTTTGCCAGCAAGATCCGCATAACCGATCGACTGTAACCAGGCGATCTTTCCATCCCGGATCACGGCTACTGCAACTCCGGGAACTTTATTCTTTAAAGTAAGTTCATGGCCTAATTTCTCAATTTCAACATACAGAGAATCTTTCTTATATGGAATTTCATTCTGTGAAAAGCTTGCTGTCGAACAAGAAAACATGATTCCATAAAAAACAATTATGCAGGCACTAAAAAAGCAGGTTTTCGAACAAATATTATTTCTCATTCTCTAATTTTCAGGTTTATAGAATACACTAAACATTCAGTAATTTATTAAAAATTACGATAGTACTATCTAATCGTTTTGTGAGATTAATCTCTATGCCTTTAAATAAATCATTTTGTGTAAATTTCAATTCGAATATTGTTGTCATCATTCATAAAGGTATTCGGCTTGTAATAATGAAGCAAAAATCTACCGGTATCCCAAATAAAATATATATATTCTTCCAGTTTGTTTTTATCAAAAACAAAATCTTTATTTGAAACTGTACCAAATTCTAAAATTCCCTCTTCATCAATATGATGGTTACCAAATAAATTAGCTTCTAGTGCAAATTTAGGATTTTGATAAACATCGAATATATCTTTAAGTAGGTTTAAATTATCCTTTTCATCTATGGTAAATGTCAATGAAGTAATTACATCTTTTACAGTTTCAATATTTGAATTCAGTACTTTTTTACCAAAAAAAATCAATGGAAAATTGGCTTTCTGATCTATAGTGTTAATACTTGAGATTACTATCTTTTTTTCGAAAAAATCTAAAATTTCTTGTTTTTTAAATTCCATGAATATGCATTTTATCGTTTTTTGAGAATAGCACTTAATCCGTGATTTTTATACTTTTTTTTAAATTTCTTGTTATACAACAGTGACCACTTTTGTCGAATATTTTTTTTTAGAAATCTTTTTTTTACTAGTTTTTTCTTTCCATATATTGTTAAATGTTTCTTAGTCCAAATACAATCTTTATTATTATATTTATACTCATAATTTAAAACAGAAGGTTTAAATAAATATCCTCTAATTGACTCTCCTATTTCTTCTTCTTTTTCCTCTGTTATATTTGAACATTTGTCGTAACTGTATTCAATAATATGTCTATATCTATTTTTAACATCTGTTCCAATTGTCTTTTTTAAAAGTCCATTTTTATCATAGAAATATTGTGTCAAAAACAGCGTTTCAAAACTTCTTTTTTCAGTTAACTGTTTTTTTTCATTGTAGAAATAAATAAATTCTCCATCATTGTAGATATTCTTTGTTGAATCTTTAGCATTCATCTCGTTTTCATTAAAAAATATTGTTTTTATCAGTAAATTATTAGTGAAAATTTTAATATTTTTTATTTTTCCATCTTCTAAAAAAAATTCTGTTTTTGAATTATTTTTAAAATTCGTTTCTATAACTTTCTTATATTTTTTCCAGTTTGAATTTTTTTCAAGTTCCAAATCTTGAGAAAAACATATAGTAGAAATTAAAACTAAGATAATTGTGCTTGATATCTTCATTTACATCCGCAATTTTAGGTGAAATGTCATTCGTATTCACATATTTCGCAAATCCAAACAATATGCAAAATACGTAATACCAATTATTTGCTAAAATACTTAAAATCTAGTATTTATATAAATGTTTATTTTTCCATGGGAGACCTTCACCATTTATATTAACTTGATCTTGATAATAGTTCGAGCGGAGTCAAGAACAATTGCAAATCCTTTACTTTTTAAAAAATTAATTAATGACACCCGAGCCACCTGTGATAATGAATAGCTGCATTTTATCTTTAATCTTTTATTTTTTAATTCCCATTTTCTTTATTTCTTCATCAGAATGATTCTCAAGAATTTGGCATATCTATAAAATGTTGCCCTGGTCAGACCTAATGGTTTATAAATATCTTCAGGACGTTTACTAACATCTTTATATAAAGAACATAGTAATAACAGTTTGGATATTGTTTCCGCAGTATAACCTTTTGGTCTTCCGCCTAATCTCCCCCTTGCCCTTGCAGATTGCAATCCAGCATTGGTTCGCTCTCTAATCAACTCTCGTTCATATTCAGCCAAAGAGGCCATTATATTAAGAAATAGTCGACCATTAATAGTAGAAGTATCTACACCATCTACAAGACCTTTTATTATAACTCCTTTGCCACTTAAACTTAAGACAAGATCAATAATATTTTTTAGGTTTCGACCTAATCGGTCAAGCCGCCAGACATAAAGCTCATCATCTTCTCTAAAATGTTCAAGCATTTTATCAAGTTTGGGACGATTCTTTGTCGCACCCGAAATACTCTTTAAATTTATGAGACTTTGTTAAATGATATGAGATTTTGAGAAAGTTAATTAAAAAAATGAGATCTCAAAATTCACATGTTTAAAAATCTTAAAATACTACCTATAAAATAAAAAGCAAAAATTTGTTAGGTCCAGTTTTGTCGACTTACAATTGTAGATTAATATTTATTTTCTGTGAGAATGATGTTACTTTACATTGCAATAGTAAAAACAAAATTCAGTAAAAAATGTCGACACAGTTAAAATTACTTGAGAAATTATTCTTCTGCTTTTACCTGCATATTCGACATACAAAAAAACTTCCTAAGAGGCCAGGTGCTAAATTTTATTGTTTTTTACGAACCATTCATTCAAATCTTTATAATCACTGTACAATGAGGAGCAATCTTCAACATTCCTATATTTCGTTTGTATCATTTGTTTGACTGTCTTACCATTGTCGTCATTATCAAGAAAAAGAAAAATTTTATCATATCCCATTAATACATTTTCAACTTTGAAAAACATTGCTGTAGAATTTAAAATGAGATAATCCGCAGTTTCATCGTTTATAATATTGATCGCTCTGTAAGTGAGATAATCAAAAAAGCCTTCGAACAGAATGATTTCGTTGTCAGAATTCAGATCATTCTTGATCAATGTTACATCCTTAATGCCCAGACACAACTTAGAATACGTACTTCGGATTTCAAGCCCACCTGAATTGTTTTTAAAACCAATTCCAAAATATTTTTTATTATTCATCCTGTAATGTATTTCACTAATAAGATCTTTTTGTTCGTATACCTTACGAAATTGCAAATACTGAACTAATGCAGGGTGCTTAATGTCAATCACTTTTGTTATCTCATAGTGTTTTTGTACTACACTACCGATCTTCTCTTCAGAATTCAAAAGAGAGAAATCAAATCGAGCCAGATATTTTAATGCTTCGGATACTGAACATCTGTTGATGATTTGAACAATAGAAATTACGTCATAGCTTTTTCCAGTTCCAAAATCAAAAGCAGTATTTTTCATAAAATCAACTGCGAGGCTTGGAACGCTCTCCTTTCTATCGAGTGCGAAATAAAAAGCAGTTCTTTGATTTTCCTTGACTGGAAATATGTTGAAGGACTCTAACACTACTCTGATTCCTACCCTATTCTTAATATCCTGACAATTCATTTTTTTTGTTTTTGAAGCAATTTCTAAAGCATTATTTCTTTTTAATAAAAAATAACTTTATAATCTTTTAGTGCACTTTTAATACTGACTGCAATCAACCGTTATTAGCTTATCATACTTATTTTTTAAATGAGTGGAATTCCGAAATAGAGATCAGTGCTATTCCGAAATAGAGATCAGTACAATTCCGAAAATGCATTTGTAATGCATGAGGGCAATTCCGAAAACGTTCTTTAAAAATTAATAACTTATCCTCATTTACAGATTTAGACGTCCGCCAATGAGTGCAATTCCGAAAACCCACCATCAGAATCATTGATCCGACCATCCTATTAACATCAACGAGTGCAATTCCGAAAGATGCATGAGCGTAATTCCGAAATACAGATGAGTGCAAATCCGAACTCAGATAATGGTCGGATACCCATTGGGCAATAATTTCCCTACTTTTGTTTCTCTGTACAGTACAATGATAAATTCCTGAATCTTCTGTAAAAAGGTCATTCCTTTAAAATCTGTCGACCTAATTTTCTGCAGTCTATTCATTTTTTTAAATTCTGAAAATGCGCGCTCTATCAATATTCTTGTTTGGGGAATGTTTCTATATTGATAAGTAAATAGTGTCATTTCATTTTCCTTCAGTACGTATCTTTTTCTGAAGTATCGTAATCTCCTTGTTAATTTAGATTGTTCGGAAACATCTACAGCCAAGTTAGATGTCTTTACCGCTATTGTCTGATAAGGTATTATAGTAATTACATCCTTGCAATACTTATAATTGAAAGAGAGGGTATTGAACTTGTTTAGATTGATTCTCGCAGGTTTTAAAAATTTAAAGCAGAAGTCATTTGCTGTTTTATAATGGAGTCCAAATTTTCTGTTCAAATTACAAAGTCTGACACTTGTTCCGGTGATTGGTAATTTTGAAAGCCATATCGCAAAAATGACATGCTTATTATTGCTGATATTATACACGAGATTATAGAGGGCATAATTATATTCAGGAATAACCATTAATTTTTTAAGCCAGTAACTGCTGATCAAAAACCGAGTATACCCTCGTTGATCATAAGAAGGAGTAGAAATTAATCCTCCGAATGTTTTAATTTCCTTTCCCTTTGCATTAACAGACTTGTACCAAGCCATTTTAAACTTAGCCAAAAACTCATAGGCATCAATGACTTGTTTGGTTGATCCACTGGGCGATATTTTACTGTTTCTTATTTTTAAAGAGGCGAAAATATTATGATCAGTCTCAAATTCCTCCTCGAATAAAGAAAGTTGATGAGGCCGATCCTCAGGTCGAAATTGCTCAGTACTAATCATTGAAACAATATTAAAAATGACACGTAAAGCATTGATGGGAATATCTGCTCCCGCCTGATCCTCAAAAATAAAATCATCAACGAAAGCGTTTCCTAATCTGATCCGCTCAGGGTTTCTATCGCTTTTTTCTTCAAAGATTTTACGAATCATTTTAAAATTCGTTTCTGTATCAGCCATATTGAATGATCTATTTAATTACAATTCTCGTTTAGAAATTAAAACTGAGGATTTCACTGGAAAGTACTAAGAGGACTTCGGGCGCTTTATAATTGGAATAGTTATTGAGGTGCCCTGTAATGCCTTTTTATCTTTTAAAAACGGTAAAACACTTTTTAAAGAAGACTTCCAATTGGTGATCAATCTTTTTGAATGATTAGTCCATCCATTATCTAACCAACTTTCGTATTTTTCCTTTAGGATAAGGTTCATTGTACTTTCGTATAATTCCAATGTTTGAGCGTACTGCAAAAATTCATCAAAGGCTGGAATATCTAAATTATTCAGCTGCGGTTGTGAATCAGGGAAATACAAATTATCTTTCATCAGAGGATCTTTCGGAATAATCGTAATGTCAAAACTCTCTTCAAGATCAACGAAATTATCTTCTCCTTTAATAGTGTCCGAATCAACAAAATGTTCAATTTCCAATACCTTCACCATACGTTCAACATTAGGCGTTAAAGGATAATGTAACAATATACGATAGTCGCACGGAAGACCGTTTCTGGTTTGAAATTCAATCAATCCTAAATCCCGGAGCTTTTCTTTAGTTGATTTGACCGTTTTTCTAGTCAGTCGCAATTCCCTGCTTATCTTTACATCAGATAACTTCAAGTCATAGCTTTCGTTAGCGAATCCTTCTTTTAATAGATATAAGTAGAATGCTGTAGCTGTAGATCCGACCTTATTTTCATGGTTGAAATCCCAAAACCGCTGAATTAATTCAAGATAATACATATCTATTTTTTGCCGAAAAGCTCCAGTGCTTTTTCCTTATCAATGATGATTATGTTTTTGTTTTGGATGATAGCATTGTCCAAAATACCTGACGACTTAATCTCCGACGCTTTGGAAACGGAGCATCCAAGAATTTTTGCTAATCCCTTCAATCCGTACTCATATTTTTTTTCAGAGGTGAAATTTTTTAAAATTTCCAGAAATTCCTCGACGGTCAATTGCCAGATGGGAATTTTAAGATCAAATTTTTTCATTAAAAATCTTTTTAGAATTGTGTGAAACTTGTTTTGTTTTCTGATACAAAACTGATAAAAAAGCAGAAAAACCTTTCGGTAGTATGTCGTAACTACCGAAAGGTTTATGAAAAAAGACAGAATCAGGCTAAAAGACAATTATACCGTAAGAGCCTGTCAGAAGGCATTTACGTACCATAAGTCAAATAGCAAATATAATTTTCCTGTTATCATCCACGATTAAAAAAGGGAAAAAAAATATAAATAGACAAGATATTTCATTAAGCTACAGGTAAATCATCCAAAATGAAACATTTCATACGTATTCAATAGTAGAAATCCTTACTATTCGTCTGAATTATCAAGATACAGCTCCATATTTTGCTTAATTAGATTAAGAAATTTAGTACGATCAGTTTTTCTGAGCTTAATTTCGTTTAAGGTCTTATGGTAGTTCCCCAAATTAATATTCAATGCAGTCTCTGCCCATCGAAAAACTTCTGCAGGTTCAGCTTTTCCTGCGTTGAAGCACTTGGTCTGGTAAAGAGCATACAACAGTTCAGTCAATGCAACTTTGGGGGCAGTCCACTCCAGCGGGCTGCTTTGGAAAACAATATGATCGGTAACATATTCAGAATTTATCTTAGTAGTCAGATACAAATCCAAACGGTCATTGGCCAGAATCTGAGAAACCGTGTGATCGTGGGATGTCGTAAAATGCTCATCATAGCTATAAAATTCGGGGCTTAGTCTAAGTTTAAAATCAAACTTGAACTTGACAAAATACTTTTTATCCAGATAGGTTGCCTTACGTCTGTAGTAGCTGATAAATTCTTTATGTTCCTGATAGAAGTATAATAGATTAGCCCTTTCTGTTTCATAATAGTTTTTGAGTACAGAAGGATCTGCGTAAGGTTTCGAACTTTCAATGGATAAAAGCTTAGAGTAATAAATATAGATAGAAACAAATTTTGGCTTCGTGACCTTGAAAAAATAAATTTCCTCATTCCAATCTTCAAATCGATATTGAGAAACATATTCTTTCAGCTTTCTGATAGCTCTGTCTGTATCCATCAGAATTTCTTCTGCATATAATAAAACATCACTTTTAGTACGATGTATTGCATCGACATTTTCGCTGAGGTCTTTCCACAGCTGATCAACTTTCTTTTTGAAATTTGTACCGGTCATACGTTAAAATTTTAGTAACGTAAAAATCGGATAAAAATAGGTGGCTATTGTTGATCAAGTTCCTGATTGCGCTTTCGCATAAAATCTTTAGGACTCATTCCATTGATTTCCCGGAAATGTCTGGTAAATACCTGCCTGTTGAGCATTCCGCACATTTCTGCAAGACTGTCAATCTTATAATTCAGGTATTTTTTCTCCTCCATCATCAGGTTAGTAATGTAGTTTATCCTTAAAATTTTAAGGTACTCCGTAAAGGTAGTCCCTAAGTGATCATTGATAACATATGACAATGTAGTTCTATTAGTCCCAATCAGCGCAGCTACTTCAGGAAGTTTAATATTCTTCTTTAGGAACTGCTTCTTCTCCTGAAAAACAATAAGATTTCTTTTTACATCTTCAATCAACTCCGTGCTGAATAAATCTCTGGTACTTTCCTGCCCCGTTAGTTCATTCTCAATCGCCCCTTCACCATTGGATTTATCTTCTTTACCACTACCGTCCGGAATATTCAACTTTTCAGATTCTTTCTTATAATTTTGAAATTTATCCTTCAGCTTATCATATCGACTTGTTAACTCTTTTTCTTTTTTAACAGATTGATAGATGATGTAACCGATAAAGCCAAAACCAATTGCAATCGAACATAAATACAGGATGGTACCGATATGATTTTGTTCCATAAGTTTTTTCTTCTCAGCCGTCAGTCTTTCGGTATCGTACTCATTTTTTATTTTTGAGGAGAGCTTCGGAAAATCGTTGATAATAATGGAATCGACTTTTAAAAGTTGATTGGTATAGTAAAGTTGCTTTTCTGTATCGGCAGAATTCTTTGCATCATTAATCAGGTATTCATAGCTTGCCCTTATTTCGGGTGTGATGTACTTAAATTTATTGACAATAGAATCCACTTTAATCAAATACTTCACAGACTCTGCTCTTCTTCCCGCTTTCCAATACAATTTTCCCAAATAAAAATTAACCGTAGCCAATGATGCAAAATCCTGCTCATGACATAAGATGTCATGAGCTAACTTCAAATGTTTTAACGCCTTCTGGGATTGACCTTTTCTTATGAGCTGAATGCCTTTGCCTTTTTGAAAATAAGCATACTCCACAGAATGTTGATCTGTCGAACTTAATTTTGTGAGGCCAATATCAATCAAAGAATCTTCCTTAGCGTAAAGATTCATGTTATGGTAGCACTTACTCAATCGATAAATGCTGTTGAAGTAGCCGGATTCGTAATTGAGTTTTGTATTATGGTGAATGTTCTTAATATTCATGCTACTTTCAAAATATTTCGCAGTTTCGATAAAATGTTCTGAAGCTTCTTTATGATATCCCAAATAATCTTTAACCATGCCCAGATGATACGTTACTTTATTTTTCAGATACTCATCTTCTGAGCTCTTTGAATAATCAAAAGCTTTCAGATATTCTTCAAGTGCTTTTTTATGGTTTCTGATATTGTAGTAATAAATAATACCCTTTCCCAAATAAGCCCGTGAAATCTGGTCTTTATCAGCAGATCTAACTGCTATGCTGATTGCACTGTCACTGTATAAAAGTTTCCTATCAGCTATCCGGGTATAATAGATTGCTTCTTCATAACCTATAATTAATTTTTCTAAATTGTTTTCTTTTTTAGCTTTATCGATATACATATTCACAAAAACCATAGCCCTCTCATCGTTTTCAGAATACGAGTTAAAAAGGGATGATAATTTTTTATAGGAATTCTGTTGTTCCTGACATTGATAGAAATTCATGAACAAAGCTAGAATTAGCATTAAAAGTCTATTATGATTTTGCATTTGATTATGGTTAGATCAAATTTAGCCAAAAAGTCGTAATCAAAAAGGTAGGCAGCATCACAGAAAAGTATTTTGACATAAATCATTGAAGCCCAAAATAATAATTATCATTTATAGTGGAATAATGTATCAATTATTCCCTTTTTAATGATCCACTGTTCCACCAAACACTTTTACCACGGGTTTAATCATCCTAATTTCGAACCAGATATCTAAACAACCCGGCCGGGATAACTTTTTAAAAATCATTAAAACATTATGAAAAAGTATATCTCAATATTTAGTTTAATTACTGCATTATTTATGCAGTCGTGCGAAAGATCTGATTCTGGTATTAATTCGGACTCCTTGCTGGAAAATGCAAAACCTGTTAGCTTAAAAAAAGAAAAAGCTGAAGTAAAAGATACAAATAAGTCAACTGCAAAAGGTTCCGATATAGACCATCTTGATACCGGTGATGATGATGAGCCGAGAAGAGACAAACAGCACTGGAGGACAAGCCTGGATACCATTGGTAAATAGACAGCAGTGTCAATCGTAATTGAAAGTTTTATAACTGCTGAACATGGAGAATAAGGAAATCATTTTACCCTCTGGAAAAAAATGCACCTATAGTGGCGAATGGGAATTAAAAGGTCACATTACCACAACTGTTTTTCTATCAAAAGGTGAAGCAATGCCTGAATACTGCGGAAAAAAGGTACAGTGGATTTTAATAAAAAAAGGCTAAAAATATGAAAACCATTAAAACGAGATTTGTAGAAATCGTCAGCTATTTTTTCATCCTATTGTTTTGTTACGCAACGGTAAGTAAAATTATGGATTTTGAAAATTTCCAGATTCAGATCGCACAGTCTCCCCTTCTAAGTTCTTATGCTGCGATTATCACGTACGGAATTTTAATCATGGAATTGCTGGTTTGCGTCCTTTTGATCTTTCAAAAAACAAGAAATATCGGATTATATGGTTCTTATATTTTGATGGTCTTGTTTAGTGTATATATTTATTTAATCTTGAATTACAGTGAATTCATACCATGTTCATGTGGTGGAATACTGGAAAAGATGGATTGGAACACCCATCTCATGTTTAATCTGATCTGCATAATTCTTGCGAGCATTGCAATCGTTATGAACCAGGAAAAACCGAGAATAAGCACCTCAAGAATTGTCTTATCATTATTATTGTCGGCACTTTTATGTTCAATTGGAATGTATCTACTGTATCAAAGATCAGAATACATCGTTAAAAAGGACAATGGCTTCCAAAGAAGATTTTTGCAGCATCCCATTTTAAAGGATAAAACCTTTGACCTCAAATTAAACTCCTATTATTTTGCCGGTTTCAATGGTGACACTTTATATCTCGGAAATTATACGGCGCCGTTTAGTGTGACAAAGATTGCAAATATGTCAGAGGTTAAAACACAAAACATCAGTTTAAACCGGACAGACTTAGAATTCAGGTCTCCTATTTTAGAAGTTACAGACAGCATTATTTACCTATACGACGGTAAGCTTCCTGTAGTTTTTGAAGGTAGTACCAGCAGACCATTTCTGAAAGAACAGAACATAGGAAAAACCTATTACAGAAAAATAAGAAATCTGGATCACGACCGCTTTGTTATCGGTGCGTTTCATCGTAAGAGGCAAATCCAAACATTAGGTATTTTAAGCAGAGGGAGCAAGGACTCAGTAGTGCTGAGACCTGAACTCCTGGAAAAAAGAGAGGATGGTTTTTTTGAAGCAGATGGCCAGCTTAGTTACGATCGTTTTACAAAAAAAATAGTATATGTGTACAACTACACCAACCAATTTGTAGTGACCGATCGGAAACTGAATTCCAAGATCGTGTTCAGAACAATAGATACGATCCGTACAGCCAATCTGGGTTTATCAATATTGCAAGACGGCAATAAGAAGCTGAACAATCCACTTATAGTCAATAAAAGATCTACTGTTTATAAAGGTATATTATTTATAGAATCTGACCGTAGAGGAAAGTTGGAAAGGGACAGAGGTAAGAAAGCAATAATTCTTGATCTCTATTCCATACAGGAACAAAAATATTTTGGGAGCATTAGTGTTCCTAATTCGAAGGAAGGTCAACGTTTACAATTTACAATGCACAATGACAATCTTTATTTAATTATTGAAAATGAACTGATCAGATACCGTTTTGCGCAAAACATCATTCAACATTTCATTTCAGGGGAAGCCGAAAACCTGAAAAAAGAGTAGGCACCAGTACAAATTTTAACATCATGAAAAAAATCAGACAAATCGCATTGCCATTGGCAATCCTGTTGATCGGAGCGGGCAGTGCGTATGCTACGAATGTAGTATCAGAAACGAGTAAGAAAGTCGATATCCCCGGATGGAAAATCGATTTGGCTAATCCACAATCACCATGTGTAATGACAGAAGTACAGTGTACCACTGATAATTCAGGACTTCCTTGTGAAATATCAGAGCCTTCGGGAGACCAACAACTCTATCAGACAGGCTGTGAGACTGAATTATTCAGAATCCCTGACTAAAGTAATTAACCTTTAAAAAGAAGGGTGCTATTAAGCACCCTTTATATTTTTCTGTATCCACGGAATATTTTTTTTATCCTTTAAGTAATAATTAAACCAGTCCAGAATTCTTATCGTTAAGTCTTTCTGGGTTTCCGGCTTTCCCATTACATGTTTTTCTTTATCATAGAACAATGCAATAACGGGTTTTCTATATTTTCGTAGGCCAATAAACATGGATTTAGTTCCTTCAGGACTTACATTTCCATCATCGGTTCCGGTCCATAAAAGCATAGGAGCAGTGACATTCTGGACAAACATGATCGGATTGTTTCTGATATATTTGTCGGGATTCTCTGCAACAGTTTCTTTAAACCAGTACTGGCGTCCTTCATATCGATAATAATCCGGCGCTTTAAAATTATAATTGTAAGCATAATACGTACGAATAACATCTGACACAGCGGCACCTGATACATAAGCTGCAAAGCGATCAGAATGCGTCGCAATAAAATTGGTTTGATACCCTCCGAAAGATTGCCCTAACAATCCTACTCTTTTCATGTCTACATTTTTTACTTTCTGCAATTGATCCAAAGCATTGTTGACACTTTCCAATGCTGAAATTCCCGCTCCTTTGTCAGATTGTGAGATATCAGCCAATAATACGGCAAACCCCTCCTCCACCAGCAAAGGTATACTGAAACCAATCGGATGTGAAAAAGAAGGTCTTCGAAATGATTTTGTAAAATAGCCCAGTTTCTCATAAACAAAAGTAATGACCGGATATTTTTTTGAACGATCATAATTAAGGGGCATATATAGATTCCCTTCAATATTTTCTCCGTCCGACCCTTTATAAGAAAACTTGATGAGTTCCATATTTTCATATTTTACATTCTTGGGATCAGAAATGTAGACGACCTTGGGAACACCTTTCCCTGTTTTCGCAACAACCCTAGGACGTTTGTTGTAATTTTCCTGAACCCAGAAATAATCTTCTTTAGACCCTAATTTTTTAAATTCGGTAATACCATCAGCTGTTGACGGGAGTATGGTATATAATTTCTTATTTTTCAGGTACGCGTACGATACATTCTGACTGTTACGGTCCGTTATTTTAACCACTAAACTTTTGGTAAGGTCTGCCTTTCTGTAATCCTGTTTGTTTCCAATGTCTGCATGAACCCTTTCGAAGTCAATAAGCTCAATATCAGCTCCAGGGGCCACATGCAGTTCTGTCATCTTTTTGGTGTTGAGGTTCTGTTCGGATATCCAGCTTCCACCAACCCAGATAAGCTTTTCGTCAGATGTGAAGTATGGAATCATCTCCGATTTAGCATTCAGATCCTCAATGGTTAAACTCCTCGTATTGTACAGTTGCCAATTATTATCTTTCTGAATCACTAAAAACTTTCCGGTTGGTGAAATCACCATTTGCTTCCCGATCTCCGTTATGAAAGTATATTTATTGTCTAAAGCATTATAGAGATATAATCTATCAAGTGACTTTCCGCTATATTGATCCATAATATCAACCTGCTCAAGATCAACAGCCTTCATCAGATATAATGAATTTCCAATTGCAGTTTCTCCAAAATACCCATCACGGGTCATCTCTACCTTGTCACCATTAAAAGGATTCCAATCAATTTGACGATACTCCATGACAAAACTGTTATATTTATGAAGATCAACCTCAGTACCATACCAGATATTGACCATATCGGTTTTGGCTTTGATTCTTTTCTGGAACTTGAGGACAACCCTCTGTTCATCAGGCGACGGGATCAGTGTTAACTGGTCATACTCCCCGTATGCACTGACATCTAATGTATATTGATTCCCAGACTGATCAATGTACGTAACAGTCGTTCTCTCTTTAGTTTTAGAAACTGCAACAAATCCTTTCTGCCGCATACCGGACGGTATAATTTCCCGCAAATCATCACCAGTTGAAAAAATCGTTTCTAAAAAGCCATTTTTCAACGCCAGAACGACGTTCATATCACCTATCTTCTTCTTTGCAACCGTTTCATGATTGCTGGAAAAAACGTTTTGCACATCTTCTACAGCTTGCTTTACTTTTAGGTTTTGATCAAGGACTTCCAATCTTTTTCCTGCTTTTTCATTGTACAGCACCAACAATACCTCATTGTGCTGATCATAAAGATATTTACTGACATTCTTCTCCGTTACAGATTTTCCAGTTTCAGGATTAAACAATTCCAAGTCTGAACCTGTCTGTAAAACAAGAAGGTTTTTAGCAAAAGCAACAGAGTTTATATTTTTCCATTCAAACTTTTTATCTGACTCCTTTACAGACTGCATCATCACGTTCTTCGAGCGATCTGATAAAACAATATTCCAGGCAATCCATCTGCCGTTTTCCGAAGCTATTGGAAATTTCATTTCCTCAGAATCCTTTACCAGCTTCTCAAGATGGGGGTAATCCTGACCATACAGATTTATCAATCCAAGCACTGCAAAGAATACCGTGAACAAAGCATAGTGACCTTTTTTTACTATTGTATTTAAAATTTCATTTTTCATTAGATCTTTAGTTAATAGCCATCATTTTGTGGCTTCAGGTTATCATTCAACAGCAATTCCTTTTGAGGCAGCGGGAGGAATCGATTAGTATTTTTCCAGTTAGGCTTAACGGTTTTCAGCTGATCCAATTCTTCCCATCTCTTGAGATCGAAGAATCTGCTGCCATGTTCTGCAAAAAATTCTTTTCTCCTTTCTGCTTTCATTTCCAAAAATGCCTGAGCTTGACTGATCGAGCTGTTAAGCGGAGCCAGTCCAGCCCGCTGCCTGGTATAGTTGATAAAAGGAACTGCCTCAGCCGTCTTATTTTGCATCAGTAGTGATTCTGCAAGCATCAGATACACATCTTCCAGCCTGTAAACCACAGAATATTCCGTAGAGTTGGTCGCTGTGGTAACCTTATATTTGATCTGCTTGTAATTCGTCTGTGTACCAAAAACTACCGCAGTAAAATAGTTCTGCCTTCTGAGATCATTTGCTGCAAAAGAATTGATCAAAGCCGGATTCAGGATAAACGATGTAGGAGCTCCCGTAAAATTGTACATTAGCGCTTCCTGTGTTGCATCAGTATTGTTTTTCGGTTTCAGCTGCCAGATGATATGCTTTCCCGATTTCTGAAACACCTTCGAAAGATCAGTCTGAAATACATACTCTGAATTTTGTATAACAGTTTGTGCTAAAACTTCTGCTTCCTGCCATTTTCCAATCAGCATTTTCATTTTAGCCAGCAAAACATAGCCTGTTGCTTTATTGGCATAGATTCTTTCAGGATTTCTGTAGGAAGCCGGCAAAAGATTTACCGCCTCTGAAAGGTCGGTTTCCAACCTCACAAGAAACTCATCCTTAGGCATTCTGCCCAGATTACGGTTATATACATAATCGGTAGTATCCGTGTAAGGAATTTCCCCGAAAATCTGATACAGGTAATAATAAATAAGAGACCGGATGAACAAGGCTTCACCTCTGATCCGTGTCTTCGTATGTTCAGAGAGACTTTTGGATTTTTCTACCCCCGCAATAATACTGTTTGCCATGTAAACTTGCTGATAGGCATTTGTCCAGACAAGAGTGATTGTGGAATTTGTCGGAAGAGGCTGGTTATTGTAGATATCGAGGATCGAATTACCTGCTGAGGTAAAAACACAGGTAATATCATCGGCGTACGTTCCCAGAAAGGCACCAGAACCATCGGACGTGCCGCTTACTACCGAATTCGTCCAGAGACCGGCATATAAACCGGCTAAGGCTGCATCGGCAGTTTTTTCATCTTCAAAAACCATTTCCGTTGCCAGCTGGTTGTTGGGGAAATCGGTCTCCACGAATTTTTCGCAAGAAGCACTACTAACCAGAAGTACAATCATCAATACGGGATAAACTATTTTTTTTATGCTGTTTTTCATTTTTCTGTTGTTTATAAATTGTTTAGATATGAGTCCTAATTTCAGGTATTGAATGAAGGATTCAAACCTTATTCTCCGGTTTGAATCCGTTCAATCCTGAATAGCTTAGAAAGTCACCTGAAATCCAATAGAATATGTTTTTAAAGGGGGAAGAAAACCTATCAGGTAAAACTCAGGGTCCATTCCGAAGTATTTGGTTATCGTCAGCAGGTTCTGACCCTGAAAATACACCATGGCTTCCTTTACACCACTCTCCTTGAGAGGAATCCGGTAACTGATCTGTACGTTTTTCAATCTGATAAACGATGCATCGCTGATCGCTGCCGTGGAACTTTGGAAAAACCCTTGCAGTGACTGCTTCTGCGAATTGTACCCCGCAGAGTACGGCATATACGTTCCATCCGGATTCGAAGGTGACCACACATCCAGTGCTTCCACAGGCTGATTTCCGATAATACCTGGAATATTCATCACGCGGTTATAGTTCCAGTTTCTCTGCTTTACAAACTGCCATAAAAAGGATGCAGACCATTGCCCATATCTCAGGTTATTTGACCATCCCCCAAATAAACGGACCCCCAATCGCTCAACGGTCTTGTTGTCATCAGGAGAATTAATTTTTCCATCCCCGTTAAAATCCCTGAAACGGAACAATCCTGTCGTAGGATCTATGCCTTCATACTGATAAACCTTTGCAATGGTGGTTGGGTAACCGACAACATATTGATTGGAATAGGTTGAACCCTCAAGATTCGGAAACTCCACCAGTTCATTCCGGGGAACACTCACATTGAATGAAGTATCATATTTGAGTTTCCCGATATTCAAAACCTGGAAAGAAGAATCAAATTCCCACCCCGAATTTCTGATCTTAGCCGGAAGATTCGACTGAATTGAAGAAAATCCTGTAGTAGCAGGAAGCGGAATTCCAACCAATTGATTCGATGAGGTATTATCATAATAGGCCGCTGAAAAATTCACCCTGCCTTTCCAGAAGCCAAGCTCCATTGCCAGTTCCTTCTTCAAAGTCCTCTCCCAGCTGAAATCAGAATTGAATAACCTTGCAGGATTAAGCGCAGTCTGCCCATTGTAAATATTCGATGAAATAATATACGTATTCAGATACTGATAATCCCCTATCCTATCGCTTCCTGTCGTTCCTATACTTCCCCTGACCTTCCCTAGTGAAAGCCATTTTGAGTCTTTCAAAAAGTTTTCCTCAGAAAATAACCAGGCACCACCAATCGCCCCGAAATTACCAAAACGGTTATTCGGCCCGAAACGGCTCGAGCCATCCCTTCTCCCTGTAAGGTTAACGATATACCTTTTCAGAAGTTGATAATTAAACCGTGCAAACACCGCTGTATAATTATACTCACTCCATACCTGATCCGATATCGTTTTCACACTCGCTGCACCGATATTATCAATCAGCGCATTGCTCTCAAAGCCTCTCCCCTGAATAGCCCCCTGATTAGTCTGCGTCTTTTGAAGAGTCGTACCCACTAAAGCTTCGAACTGGTGATTCCCTACCTTGTAATTCCCCACCAACTGCGGTTCAAGAATATAAGAAAAGTTCACCTGATTGTTTTTCGCAGAAGTAGAAGCTGAACTCGTGAGTCCAAATGAAGGATTATTGATAGTATGCGGTTTTAAGGAACGTTCCTCAAAATTCTGATAGCTGAAACCGGCATTCATCTTAAGCGACAAAAAAGGAAACAACTTATAGCACACATTAAGACCATTATTAAAGAATGCGGTCTTGTTCAGGTATTCGCTCAGCAAAGACGCTACCGGATTATTGAAAGTTCCGTTCTCCCAATTGATTCCACCTTCAGCCGTATACAATGCCGGAGCATTCGGACTCAGCCCGATAGCCTTGGAAGTCATATCATCATTCTGCACATTGTTATCCTGAAAAGAAAAAGTATTCACGAAGTTAAATTCAAGCCTACGGTCAGGAGTAAAATACCCAAAGTTCGCATTGATATTATTCGTCATGTATCTTCCGTTGCCAGGTAAAACCGTACCCTGTTCATTATGACCATAGCTGATCTGATAGGAAGTTGTTTCAGAGCCCCCGCTCATTGAAAGCTGCACAGCGTAAGACTCAGCCGTTCCCCCTATCAATTCCTTCTGCCAGTCTGTATAACGGGACTGATCCCAGGTTCCGTTGATATCATACATCGTAGCAGGATAAGCCACGTTATCGTTCTGAAATGCCTGCCTCCTCATATTGATATACTGCTCGGTGTTCATCACCTCCAACGGTTTAATAATCCTGCTTAAAGAATAAGAAGTATTCAGCTTTAGCTCAGATCTCCCCTTCTTCCGTCGCTTAGTGGTCACAATAATCACCCCATTGGCTCCGCGACTCCCGTAAATAGCGGTTGCATCAGCATCCTTCAGAATCTCAAAACTTTCAATATCATTAGGATTGATTGCATTCAAAGGATTAATTGACGACCAAGGAAGAATCTTATTGGAATACAGCGAAGGCGTTTCAGAAGCCTGAGGCACCCCATCAATAATATACAAAGGCTCATTCCCCTCACGACGGATACTGTTCTTCCCTCTGATCTGAATATCAAAACCACCTCCCGGTGTTCCCGAGTTCTGCGTAATCGAAACCCCCGCCATTCTACCCTGAGCCGAAGCCAGAACATTCGTGACAGGCTGATTCTCAATATCTTTAGCTGAAATCTTCGCAATACTCCCCGTCCTCTCCTTATCCTTAACCTTATAATATCCCGCATTCAACACCACCTCCTCAATCCCCTGCACCTTCCCAGAACCGGAATCAGAATCAGAATCAGAATCAGAATCAGAATCAGAGTTAGAATCAGAACCAGAATCAGAACCAACCCCATCACCATCACCATCACCTCTACCTCTCACAACCAACCCAACATCAACAACAGAACGATCCCCCAAAGCAACCTTCCGTTCAGAATATTCAGGATGTCTGAAGACAAGAACAGCACTCCCACTTCGATTTCCATTCCTATCCTTTTGCTCGCCACTAGCATTCCCACTCCCATTATCTCCAGAAATCTCCAACCGATAAACACCTTGAGCATTAGTAACAGAAGTCTGGTCACTTCCAACTTGAGAAACACTGACTCCTGAAAGAGGCAACATCTGATCTCCTTTACCTACGGTAACCTTTCCCGTAACGGTTTTGGTCTGAGCCTGAACAGAACCGCAAACAGCAGTCAATATCAAGGCAAAGCCCATGCTTCCTATAGTATTATAGGATTTTTTCATAGTTTTGTAAAGTTTTTAATTAAACGATTCAATAATTAGTGCTCCTTCCTCAGTGTCCAAACTTAAGGGAAGGGGCATTTTTTTATTGAATACTTTTCTTCTAAGGCTGAGCCTGTAGAAATGCTATTTCATTGTCATCTATAATATCACTACCGAATTCATGTATTTGAAAACAAAACTTTCCTAAGTGCCTTTCAGTAAAAAAGGACATAGTAAGATCTAAACAAATGACCAAAAGACACCAGAAAGCATTAATTAATATGAATGAAAACTTGTCCCGTGAAAGCTTAAAAAAAGCCGCAATAGGTTGTACACCCTACTGTATCATGCATTTCAAATGAGAAAACATTAACCTAAAATTAAAACAGCTCTAACCATCTGACCCATGCAGACCGTTCACATTTTTTATTTTTTTGTATTAAATTCCCTTCGTGCTGAAAAATTATTTGGAAAATTAAAAGAAAGCCTGTACTTTTAAGGTGTGAGTTTAAAGCGTAGTCTGACTTTACTTTTACTATTAAAGGAATTTCGGAGTGTGGCGGTTATTAGTGAGGCTATACCTCATCTTCCTGCATCATTGCGGGCAGTCTCGTTATAGAGCTGTTAGTTTTTAGCTGCATTTCCAACGGACTATTCCGGTGGGCAAATGAGCAGCATGGTTGAAAATGTCGTCCTCATAAATATTGTTTAATATTTGGAACGATGCTGTTTTGAGTAATCCTAAAAACGCAGTAGGACGACCTCGCAACTCTGATCATGGTTCCGCCAGAAACCGTCCTTTAGATAAAGGTTGCCTCAAAGTATTGAACGAGGTACGCCCTACTGGAATATTTGCAAATATACAAAATACCAGTATTAGGCGAACACCCGTCAACTCGTGGCAATCTGGCGGATTTAGAACGAGTGACATCGTTTATTCGTACAGGGTCAACTGTTGAATTTTCGCTTATCAATAATTACAAATATACAAAGTTTTACGTTAAACGCAAAACTTTTAATAAATATTTTATGAAGTTAAATAGACTAAAAGAAGTTTTTGATGAGTTTGGCGTTAAAAACAGAACATTGGCAATGATTCTCAATAAGTCAGAATCTACAATATCATTGTGGCGAAATAATAAAAGACAGCCATCCTTAGAAGAGTTTTACATAATTGCAAAATTGCTTCGAATAAACATTCATGAACTTATAGAAATTTCAAGTTGGGAAAATGAAGACTCTCCTACTTACAAGGAAATTTCAAAGAAAAATAAGTAATGATGTAGATTTAAAAACCTTTGTAAGTAATGTGCAATTATATACACAAAGACAAAAATATTATACACGCCACATTACTCTTTTGGCTAAATTATTTGGACTTAAAAACATATCAGAATTAATGAAATTTCCTACTCCCAAATATGACAAGATCAAGGTAACTGCTAAGCAAACTTATAATGAAGATGGGACAAAGATTTTAAAAGGTGAGGTTTTAAGGATAGAGGAAAATTAGATAACATCATCATTGACTGGCAATCAGTTGAATTTTGTACTAATTCCAAAAGCATTTAAAAATTTATTAACAAATTAGGCTAGAAATTATTTTTACACACATCTATAATAACTTACATCTTTGACAAGATTTGTAATCTAACAATAAAAACTAATATCATAAAACATGAGAGCACCCGAATTATCTACAGGAGCAGAGAAAATTGATAAAATTATTTCCAGAATAACATCAGGTGATATAAAAATCCCAGCGTTTCAGCGAGCCTATGTATGGAAGCAAAATCAAATACTTGATCTACTTGACAGTATTATAAAAAATTATCCAATAGGAAGTATTTTGCTGTGGAGTACTACCGAACATTTGAATCACACTAGAAATATTGCTGGGTATAGAATACCTGAAAATGCTGAAGAATATCCAGTAAATTATATTTTGGACGGTCAGCAAAGAATCTCTTCCATCTATGCAACTTTTAGTGATAAAACAGAACAAGACACTACAAGCACAAAATACAATCCCAACCTAAATATTTTCGAAATATATTATAATTTTACAACCAAATCATTTATCCCCAAAAGTGAGGTTACGCAAGGCTCCAATGATGTAATCTATTTGCGAGACTTTTTAAATGGAGTTAAATTGATTAATTCACTTCAAACTTTAGAGTCGCAATTTCACAATGATGCGAAAGAACTTTATTCTAAATTTATTAATTATGAACTACCTGTTGTTACGATAAAGCATCGGGAAAAAAGTGAAGTAGGAATTATTTTTGAAAGAATTAATAACACAGGTACTAAACTTACAACACTTGATTTGATGACTGCTTGGACATGGACCGAGGATTTTCATCTTTTAGAGTCCATGACAGAACTTCAAGACGAGTTAGAAGAGAAAAATTTTGGGGATTTGACCGCAAACATTCTACTACAGGCAGTCTCAGGAATTATACAAAATAATACTACAACAAAGGCAGTTACTGAGCTAAGTGGCGAAGCTGTTAGAGATAATTGGAATACATTTTGCGAGTCTTTACGTCGATCTATAGACTTTCTTTCTTCTGATTTAAATTGTCTACATCTAGCATTTCTACCATTCCAGCAACAGATAGTTGCTTTAACGAAATTTTTTAGTATTACAAATATGCCAACAGCAACTCAATACAAAGAATTAAAAAAGTGGTTCTGGAAAACTTCATTTTCAAATAGATATTCCACAGGACAAACCACAGATAAGATGAATGCAGACATCCAGAGAATGATTGAGATAAGGAATAATAATTTTAATGAAGTAAATAATTTAAGATATAGTACTACTAAAAATGAGCTTATAGATACTAAATTTTCAAAAGGAAATCCATTAACGAGGGCGTTCTTACTTTTAATGGCACAACATTCTCCATTGGATTTGGTAAAAAATTCAAAGATTGATATTGTAAAATCACTTTCGGAATATAATAGGAAGCAGTATCACCATATTTTTCCGAACGCATTCTTAAAAAAACAAGGTTTTCCACAAGCCAAAATTTTCAGTATAGCCAATTTCTGCTTCTTACCAGCTGATAGTAACAAGAAAATTTCAAGTAAACAGCCTTCAGAGTACTTTTTTGATATTATTCCACAGGATGAATTCAACGAAATTTTAATAAGTAATCTTATTCCAATCAAGAAGGAATTATTTCAGAGTGACAACTATAATGACTTTTTAGAGAAAAGGGCCGAATTAATAATCGATGAAATTGATAAAGTCACAAACTAATTTTGTGCTATCAAATTTTAATAAAATACCTATGTTGTTATATGGATAACCTTACACCAGAACAAAGAAGAAAAAATATGCGGGCGATTAAAGCTTCTGATACAAAAGCTGAAGTCCTGCTTGCAAAATCTTTGTTCCGGAAGGGATACCGCTACCGTAAAAATAATAAATCTGTCTTTGGAAAACCCGACTTAACATTTAAAAAAATCAAGCTTGCAGTATTTGTCGACGGTGAATTCTGGCACGGTAAAGACTGGGAAACAAGAAAGGAAAATATAAAGTCCAATAGAGAGTATTGGATTCCTAAAATAGAAAAAAACATCAGCAGAGATAAAATTGTCAACGCTGAATTAATAAAAGAAGGCTGGACAGTTTTAAGATTTTGGGCAAAAGCAGTCAAGAACGATACGAAACTTTATTCATGCAAGATTGAGCAAAAAATAAAAGAATTTTTAAGAAAAAACAGTCAGTTACAGTTAATGAAATATGCTACGGAAAGAATATTTTTTTTCAATTAAGTAAATAACCTTGCCAACAATTTCTAGTAAGATATTCTAAAAATTTGTAATAATTTAAGATTAGTCTTTTTTTACATAAATTTTGAACTGCAACTTATTATTTATTAAATGATAAAAGATTTTTAATTTTAATATTTTTCGTTAAAATTTCATTCGGTACTATTTAATCAGTCCGTATCTTTATTCACTTTTGAATATTTTCTATGTTAACAATCTTTTATCACAATCCAGAAATTCAAGAAGATACGAATAAGCCTATTGCTTATGCAAATCAGTCATATCCTTACAATCAAATCTCTAGTGACAGAAGGTTTGAAGAGCTTGTTTACAGCCTCGTAAAACGTCAGCTGCATTCAGCAGAATTTAGCAAATTTGATTCAATTAGTTTAATGTCTGGGGTAAGCGAACTTGGGAGAGACTGTGCCCTTTTCAAAGATGGATATTCTGATGGTATAATACAGTGTAAAAAGTATGAAAAAAATCTCTCCAAGGAAGATTTTGGCAAAGAGATCACAAAATTTGTGCTTTACAGTTTACTAGAAAATAAGATTTTAAATCAGCCTGCTACATTTACTTACTATATCGCAGTTTCAAAAGGCTTTGTAAGAGATTGTAGTGATTTTATTGATTCATTTCAGCACGAAATAGTTTTAGAACCAAAATTAGGAGGTTGGGTTAACTACAACATCAATAAATATGTGAGTCTAACACATTTAAAAATAAATCAACATGAAACTTTGCAGAAAGTTAGAGATATTCTATCCAAAATAGCTGTTAAAAAAATTATTCCTTCCGATCTTGATGGTTATTTAAGTAATGATAGAAGTAAACACCTATGCTCGCTTTTCTTTGAAGTGAAAACCGTCACAGACAATACGTTAATAAAGAAATTTCGGGAAGATTTATTTCAAAAATTTTCAGAAAAAGCTATTGATGGTGTTAAGCTGGGTATAGAGTTAAATAGAGGATCAATAAGTTTAAAATCTGAAAAAAATGAATTTTCTGAAATCCCGGATTCACATATAGAACGTGAGGAAACCAATTTACTTTTTAATTGGATAAATAGTGATTTAAAAAAAGATAAAGCAGGAAAAGTATTAAACTTTTGCCTTCTTGCTGGAAATGCAGGGATGGGAAAAACGGTAATACTGAAAGATCTATATGATCAACTTTCGGGTGCTAATATTGCTGTTTTAGGTTTAAAAGCAGATAAATTAGTATCTTCTAGTATAAAAGAACTGCAAGAAAAAATAGGACTTTCTCTTCCTGTTTATGAATTTATAGAGGAATGTAAACAAGAATTTAAAACAACTGTAATATTAATTGATCAGATTGATGCACTTTCTCAATCTATGTCATCAGATCGATCTTATCTACAAGTTTTTAAAGATCTTGCAGATCAATATCTGCACGATGAAAATGTTAGGATCATTATTTCGGTTAGAATATTTGATCTTCATTATGATCCTTCCCTTCGATTATATAAAAATATTGAAACCGTAACAGTAAAACATCTGTCAGAAGATCAGGTACGAACAGAGATTGCTAAGCTGGGTATTGGGCACTCAATGCTAAGTCGTAAGTTACTCGATCTTTTAAAGGTACCAAATCAACTCAATGTGTTCTCAAGGATTTATAATTCTAACAGAAGTAGTTTAGGTATTACTACGCTTCAAGATATGTATCTAGAACTTTGGAAGCAAAAAATTACAGATCTTCCACATAATAGTGCAGCAGATAAACAACTAACTAAAAAGTTGCTTTATAAAATTGCCGATAAAATGTTTAATGAGCAGCAGATTACCGTAAGCGAATTACAATTTGAGGATTATAGTCGAGAATTAAGTTATCTGGAAAGCGAACGCATAATTAAAAAAGAAGGTTATCAAATCCAATTTTTTCATCAGTCATTTTACGACTTCGTTTTTGCTAAGCAATTTATCGAAAGTGGAAATAACTTAAATCAATATATTAAGGAAAATGGTCAATCATTGCTTATAAGGTCTGCAGTAAAAATGATGCTTAATTATCTCCGTGATTTTGACCCTGTACAATACAAAAATATATTGAGTACTGTATTTAAGGATGATCAAATTTTATATCACATTAAGCATATGACATTATCTCTGGTTCTATTCTATGAAAAGCCTACCAAAGATGAAACCAACATAATTTTAAATGCAATTTCAAATTCCTTTCATTTATGTATAGTCTTTTTTGATCAAGGTGCATCAGAATACTGGTTTAAATTTGCACTACAGAATTCGCTGGTAGAAATTTTAAATACAGAAAAGATAACAATAACTAATACTAAAAATATTGATTCTAGAGAGTTACTAACTTTAAAAAATATCGCATCCAATTTCCTTAGAAATGCTGCTATGTTGAATTATGATGGAAGTTGGCAATTTATATCTGAACTTAAAGATCAGTCTTACGTAAGAAATATTCTGTTTAACATTACCGACTGGAGTGATCGATTATCATATGAAGTTTTTGAAGCAATTAAAAATTTTAAAGAAGTTGATTCATATGGTTTTTACCATACAATTGATAATATAGCGAAAGTAAATCCAGAATATGCGTTGCAACAACTCGCGTTACATTTTAATAATAAACCGCATAACAAAAATTCGGAGGGTGATTATGAAGAGAGAAGTGTATTGAAAACTTTGGCAAAGTCTACACCTGAAAAGCTTTTTCCTATAATTTTTGAGATGATCAACAAAGACTTTGGCCAGATAGAAATCGGTAAAGCTCTTATTGGCAATTATCGCTACATGCACATTGATTTACAAGACAAGGATACATTATCTGGTAATGAATATTTGTTCCGATTATTAGGAGTTTGCTTACGCCGGTCTGCTACCAATAGAAATCAAGAATTTATTACGTTTTTTGAAAGCCATAAAAACTCTAGGCTTAAACCTTTACTGAGGTTATTAATCTTTGCACTACGGACTAATGAGGATAGCTATCCCGATCAGGTATTTGAGGTTACTAATTATTTGCTAAGCTTAAATGAAATATATCATGATTCTACTTTAGCCATTGAAAACAGGATTGTATTCGAAAAATCATTACCATTTTTCTCCGAACAAAAGCAAAAAGCAACAATCCAACAGATTAAGCAAATTGCAAATCCAAATGAGATATATTACACCAAGAAAACAGATACAAATAACTCTTCAATCAGCTCCTGGTGGGGTATTTCTAAATATAGTTGGATTAAAAGGCTTCCTCGAGTAATAATTGATCAAGACCAAGAACTTAAAAAATGTGATCTAGAACTCAAGAGAAAATTTCCTGACTATAAAGACGAAGAAAAAACAGGAAGAATTATGGCTGGTGTTGTACAAGCACCCTTATCAGAAGATGCTTACAAATATATGAACCAAAGCCAATGGATAGCATCATTTAAAAAATACAATGGGACAATAGGACATTTTGAAAAACATTTTCTTAAAGGTGATATTGAAGAACATGCTAATGCATTCAAAAGAATTGTTAAAAATGATCCCTCAAATAAAAAATTGGAAATAATCAAAGCTGCCTTAGCCGATTCCGGTGTGAAATTAAAATATCCAATTTATGGAATTTGGGGATGGGCTGAAAACAATTTTAATCTTGTAGCTGTAATTCCGCTATTCAAACAAGTTTTGACTCTTGATTTGGATAGTGAATTACGAAGGATTTGCCTCTACATTGCTAAAGATCTTACCGGTATGGAAAATGATGATAGCACAATCATAAATTTCTTAATATCTTCCGCATTAGATTTTGAACCTGAACAGCTAATTGAAATGGATAATGATACAGAAACATCCACCAATAATCTGATCATGAAAGGAATAAATACTTTCAATGGTTCCGCAGCTTCTTCTTTAGTACATATTAAAGACAAAACCTACAAAGATGAAATTTTTAATACATTAGAAAAAGTTCTCATGAAGGGGGCTGCACACTCACGTGCTTCAGTATTGTATCAATTTGCCTATTTCATGGATGTTGATCCCGTAAGGGCCTTTAAGGTATTTAGAGATGCGTTAACAGATGAAGAAGACATACATGTTCTAGCATCTTCAATATGGTCGCTTCAATATATGGGCAATTATGATTTTCAACAATTAATACCTATTTTTAATAGATTAGTTTCTTCAGAATTTCTTGGTGCCGATGATAGTCGGTGGCTCTTTATCATTTTATATGGTTCTTTTCTATTTAAAAAACCAGAGGCTGAAGAGTTGTTATATAAATTGATTGTAACTAATAAGCATGCATGTTCTCGTTCAATAAATGTGATAATGGAAAATTATTACGCCGTTGAGGGATCTGTAGAGAAAAACAATAAGTTGCTAGACTTTGTACTTGAAAAGGCAACTGAAGAAGATTTTGATAATTTATCATGGAGCTTTGGAAGCTCTTTACATTTAAAACTGACCGACATTAAATTATTTCTTAAGAATTATGTCAGATCTAAATACTTTAGGATTAATGATTCTTTTATAGAATATCTAACTTTTCAGTGCAATCAATATCCATCTGATGCAATAGAACTTTTTGATCTATCTTTAGGAAGTAATAAATTTGAAAAAAGTGATCGACATGGAATATATTCATCCGAATCAGGAACAAAATTTATTGTTAATGCTCTTAACAGCTTAATTGAGAACGATTCAAAAAGTGAGGCTTTGAGGTGGAAATTGATGATTGCTTTTGATAACGTATTAAAAGATTATCGTTTCAGAGCAGATACAGACCGTGTTTTAGAAGATCTTGTCTGAAAATTTGATTAAAATTACACTGATTTTAGTATCGAATTAGCATTATTAATCAACTTTTGTTCTGCCCTTGTAATTCCTTTGAATTTAAACTACTAACATTATGAAAATATTAAACATTGATTTCGAAAATTGCTTCGGGATTGGAAAATTTAAACATGAGTTCGATTTTGAAGAATCAAATTCTTACATCATTTACGCTCCTAACGGCACAATGAAAACCTCATTTTCAAAGACCATGCAGATGATTTCTGCAAATGAAAAACCTAAAGATATGGTTTACGCCAAAAAATCTAAATATCATGTTCTAACGGACGGTAATGAGATTGACAAGAATTCTATCCTTATTATCAATGCCGAAGACAATACGTTTGATGCTACAAATAGGATAAGCTCATTCATAGCCAGTAAAGAATTGAAAGAGAGGTATGAATCAGTATACGAAGCATTAAATGTTGCTAAAGCAGAGCTTTTAAAAAAACTAAAAGCTATTTCGAAAAGTAACGATTGCGAAGGTGAATATATCGGATCATTTCGTGAATCAACAAATGAAAATTTTCCGGATATTTTACAGAAGCACGTAAAAGACTTTAAAGATGAGATCAATAAAATAACGTTTAGATACAATGATGTATTTGATACAAAAGGGAACGTAAAAAAATTCTTAATAAAACATGATGGTTTGCTAGATGAATATGTTACCAATTATAACAACATTATATCTAACTCACGATTATTTAAACTTACAAGTGATAATAGTTTTGGCACCTACCAAGCAAATGTCATTATGAAATCGATTGAAGATAATTCTTATTTCGATGCAGGGCATACTTTTGTTCTGGAAGATGGTACAAAGATTCAAAATTCAAAAGAACTCGAAACCTTATATCAGGAAGAACTGGATAAAATCTTAGCAGATGAAACTTTAAAAAAATCTTTTGATAAAGTAGATAAAGCAATTGGTGCAAATGTTGAATTGAGAGCGTTTAAAAAAGTAGTCGAAGAAGATAATTCTTTATTGGTGCACCTTAAAAACTACGATGAATTTAAACAAAAAGCTTGGACAAGTTATCTATCAGAAATTAAAGATGATGCCGAAGCACTTTCAGAATTGTACGAACTTAAAAAGAAGGAGTTAGAAGTAATTTTAAATGAAGCCAAGAAAGAGGTAGCGCTTTGGAAGTCTATTACCGATAAATTCAATGCAAGATTCTATGTTCCATTTGAAGTTACGATCGGAAATCAGCAAGATATCATTTTAAAACAGGAAACAGCATATCTGGAATTTTCCTATAAAGATAAAAATGAAGTTTCAATTAAACAAACAAAGGATAATTTATTGAATATTCTTAGCAAAGGTGAGCAACGCGCTTATTTTATCTTGCAGTTTTTATTTGAGATTGAGTCCAGAAAACAATTGGAAGAAACGAGTCTTTTAATTTTTGATGATATTGCAGATTCTTTCGATTACAAAAATAAGTATGCAATCATTGAATACATAAGTGAACTACATTCATCCCATAATTTTAAATTACTTATACTAACCCATAATTTTGATTTTTACAGGACATTAAGTTCAAGACTTGACCTGTCTAAACACAGCTACATGACTACCAAAGATCAAAATAGGAAAATAAATCTTGTACCAGGATTATACACAGGAACAATTTTTAAAGAATATCTTAAAAGACCACATGACCCTAAAGTTTTTATAAGCTTAATAGCCTTCGTTAGAAATCTGATTGAATATTCTGATTCGGCGAAAACAGAAGAGTGTAAAACGCTAACTAATTGCTTGCATCAAAGTGATGATGCGCAAAATATTAAAGTAAGGGACGTAAAAAATATTTTTAAGAATAAAATCAGCAAACTAAAGAATGCGAAGTTTGATTTTGAAGATGACATCAGTATACAAGATTTTATATTTTCAGTCACTGAAACTATTATTCAAGAACAGGCAATTAATGAAATTCTACTTGAAAACAAAATCATCTTAGCAATGGCTTGCAGATTAAAAATGGAAAAATACCTGATAGCTAAATTACCAGGTTTTGTTTTGAATATTTATCACCAAACAAGGTCTTTATCAAATGATTATAAGTTGAAATTCCCCAATAGTAAAAACCTAATTTTAATAGACAAAGTCAATCTAATGACTCCGGAAAATATACATTTGAACTCATTTATGTATGAACCTCTAATTGATATGTCGGTTTTTCATTTAATTGATCTTTACAAGGAAATTACAAAAATGAATTAAAAACTTTTTATTTAAAAGCGTTTTGAAACTTTAGTTAAAAACGCTACATTTGTTACAATAACAAACATTTTGCGAGGATTTAGGTTACGAATATGTTAACCCCAAAATTTTTTAAAAATGCAGACATGTTTATTATGTATTGGCGGAAAGCCAGTTTTTGTTAGAGCTTACACTAGAATGCGCCTTGGCCGTCTAGAGAATGTAATTCAACATTGCAGGTCTAGGCCTGGTCAAAGTCAATTCTAGAGCAAGGCAAGGATTACCTTGCTCTTTTTTAGTCCTATTTTCTAAATAAAATTAACGTTTTTTGTAAAACATCATTTCAAAACATTTATTTGTATATATGAAGAGAACAATGCTCCAATTCTGAATAGGCATCGACCATTTTTTGTGGATTCTTTCAAAGCAAGGTAAATGGATTCCTCAGCCGACAACTATCGAAGATATTGAGCTTCTTTTACAGAAACTTGATCGTTTTTAACTTAATATATTGTCAGTTTTCCCGACTAAAAATTAAGTAAGTTGGGATTTTATATCTGCTTTAATTCTATTCGCATTTGATTTATTAGTTCACTTTTAATAGTTTCAACCAATGCGGCTCGTTGGAAAAGTGGAGCTTTCATAACCCTTTTTCTCTCCGAAGAACATCCCATAAGATTTCTTGTATATTCAGAAATAAACACCTGTATTTTTTTCGCACTTTTCACGTTTATTTCCGTATTCATATTATCGACTTTTAAAAAGAAATTTGAACACACTTTTGTTTTACTCTCATATAAATATTTTCTTTCTGCAAATCGAGTTGGTGATCTCTTTTCAGCTCTTCTAGCTGTTTAGAGTATTATGTGTTTGCACAATTTTTTTTATCATTAATATATATTTTATCAGAAGTTGTTATGTGCATTTTTACTTTATTTATACTTTTTAAAAAACACTTATATTTGTAATAGTTGTTTTACAAGTTCTATATCTTTTTCTCTCGTCACTTTCAACAATCTATTTTTCACATCAATATTTAGTTCTGCAGCTCTTAACACCGAAATTTTATCATAACCCTTACCTCCAATGTGATGTGTATCATACTTATGAACAACAGTACCATCATCAAATAAAGTGTAATTATCATCAAGACCATATGCACATCTATCACAATGAGCTACAATTATTTTTTCCATATATTACAATTTTATTTTAAACAATATACAATATACAAAATTCAAATTGTAAACTCTATGCAAAGTAGAAAGGTACAACGTATTATTATTTATATATTAACACAATTTTAGAACTACTAAGTTAAAACTATGAAAAACATAATGCTGCTACAGTGCGATTGAGATCGCGCGGTAAGGTTAAGATTATCATTATACCACTCCTCTTCTCCGAAGTATCCAGTTTTTAAAGATTTTTTTGCCTGCTTATTAGAAATGTAATAAGTTGATTACAAAAAATAAAAATGATGAATAAAAAAATGTTACTGCTTTTTTTATTCATCATTTTTCTATACTCCCTAGACTTCAGCCATAAAGGACATGTCAAAGTTATGACATACTCAAAAATAGTAGGAGTATATGGTTTTGGGGTAAAAAATTAAAAATAGAAAAACAAAGGGTAATTTGTGAATTTTTTACGATCTTTAAGAGTATACATAACTTTTGCATTCGTTTTGTCAGTAATAGTGGTTTCTTTAGTAAGTCAATTATCGTACAATCAGATAAAATATTACTCAATACCATTTTTCAAATGTTTTGAAAAGCTAAATAATGGATGGAAGATTCTTTACAATTTTATTCATTTTATCTAATCTCTTTTTTTGAAACTCTCAGTTAGATTTACTACCTGATAAATATTTAAAATTCTATAAATTTTTCCCAAAACACATCGTATTCAATAAGAGAAAGCTTTAAGACAGATCTCCAATGGTTGAAACCATAAGTTTTTTTAAATTTCATTTCGCTTTCCCTGATCGTATTTATAACAAAATCTTTATCACTATTTAAGTCAACACAATCTTGTATCGATAGAATGATATCAGTAATTTTATCTTCAGATACTGCTCTCATCCTTTCGAACAAATTCAGTTTATTATAATGATTATAAATTTTTTTAAATATAGATTCTTCAATCCCATCAGGGTTGTGCAATGAAAATGTAACGACAGGAATATCGTCATTAAAATCAAAGTCAGCCTTTAAATATTGTTTTTCAGGAAGTATGTCAATATAAAGATTTAAAAAAAGACTATCATTTCCTTCAAAACAAAATGTATGCTTTTTTCCATTGCACTCCGGACAACATGGTAAAAGGTTTAATGGATTTACTGCAAATTCAGGAAAGTATTCTTTTGGAATAAAATGATCTAGTGTATTAACCATATTTAGAGTACAGTACTGACAAGTTGTTGTTGTACCCCTCTTCTGCAAACCTTTTAATGCAATCTTGAATTCTTTTATAACTAAAGAATCACTATCATACAACTCTGTTAAATAATCTTTGTTAAAACCATCAAATCCATATGCAACAACTTCTGATAACTTATTAGCATTAAATTTTTCAAAATATTGAAGGTATTGCTCCTCTATCAATTTTTCAATAGCAATTAGTCCGTCCTTCTTAATTCCTTTATTTTTATTATCCACAGCTTTTTTATGCATATCAAAAGCTGCACTATTATAATTAAGTAGGTTTTTCATCTCTATTTTTAATTAGACTTTTAATTAATATTTCCAAATTTAAATTTAATGGTACTTCTCCCTTTATCTCATTTTCAATATCATTATAAGACTTACCTGAATTAACTAACTTTTCAATAACTTTCAAATAATACTTAGAGGTTTCTTTATTTCCAAAAATTTCGTTTGTAATAGCTGATAAATTTTCACCAAAAGTTTCAAACTCTAATTTTCTAACAATTGGCATATCCCCATCTTTTTCAAAAACATATATACTATCTGAGAAAACTTCTCGCACTATTAAAGGCGAATGAGTAGCAATGATGCAATATGAATCATATTCTTCCAATAATTGCATTACAACTTCCATAAATTCAGTTATTGCGTTTGGATGTAAATGAGTTTCCGGTTCATCAAACACCAGTAAAGAATTATATCTTATGTTAACAATTATTTCTGTTATTATAAATAATAAAGCTTTTTGCCCCGAGCTCAACATATATAAAAAATCAGAAAGTTTCTCTTTATTAATATCCACTTTAAACAAATGATTAATACTCAACTCAGATAGGTCAGATTTTGACTCTATTGAGTAAGTTACAGAAAATAAAAAATCTAAAAGTTTACCATCAATAAATCTGCTAAGGATTACAAAATATTTTTTAGTATCATTCTTTGCTATCAATTTTTCGAACAATGTCAATAAATTAATTTCAATCTCATTATTGTTATATGGTCGATTTTCTCTTCTATTAATAAGTCCACTGTAAACAAAATTAAAATCTACAGTATTTTTAATGTCATTAAATAAATCTAGATAACTGAATGACACGAACATTACTTTTCCATATATAGGAATATTTGGAGTTATTCTTTCAGAATTTCTAACTGAAAAATTGCTCAGAAGATCCTTTAAAAATAAAGTTTTTCCTACGCCATTTTTACCGATTAAGCAGAATAATCTTTTTGGTATAGTTCTACCATTATTAAAATCAAAATCAATTTGAGTTTCTATTTGTGAATAAACAGGTTTATAGAGATAAGAAAATTTAAAAAATTCAGTAATATCTCCTAATTTCAATCTAAGCTTAATAGTTCTAACTCTTTTTTCAGATTCTTTTTCGTCTCTAAAAATTGATCTTACAAAACCTTCTTCACCTTCAAATCTTTCGTAAATGTGAGGAAAATAAGCAACATCATTTAAGGAGTGCAATATAGAAATATAATCATCTTCAAATAATTCTTGTAATTTAAAATAAGAAGAGTCTTCGATAAACATGCTGCAATAATCTTCAGATAAGCTAGTAAAAGAGTTCTCAATTACTTGTGAAGTCGTCCGTTCTCCCAATTTTAGTATCTTTATTCCTCCAATCTTTACCATTTCGCTTGTCTCATTCTTATATAATAAAGAAAAAGAGGTTTCGTATCCATAATCATCCCAATCACTTATACGTAGAATAAAACTGTTAGCAGATATATTTCTAATATTTTCATTCTTACCTACCACATTGAATTCGATTAAATTTGTAGCGATATCTAAATTATTTGCCTTGTCTTCTTGTATAATATAGTTAGGACCATCGTCTTCATAATTTATTTCGAGATAATAATTAAATGGTACAATTATCCTATTAACAATAGCGATATTACTACTTTTCTTAATCTCCGTTCCTTTACTGATTATTCTTTCAACAAGAAATTTAAAAAAAAGGCTGTTTGATATCAGTTGAAACCTATCCAATATTGCTTCATCATCAAACCATCTTAAAGCTTTGCGATTAACCACATAGTCATAAAATTCATCATAAGCATTTGAGAAACCTTCTACTCCAGAATTAATCTCTTTAAGACTTGTAAAAGGTTTTAAAAAATCAATTCGACTAAATTGATCATTGAGACCAAAAGGATTTTCTTCCTTAATTAATTCATTAAAGAGTCTCATCTTTAGTGAATAAGGTAATTCAAATTTCATCAAAGTTTTTAGTTTTGTAAGGATAAGATTAGTAAATAATTTATAATTAGCAAAGAGATCGCTTTTCTTTACATATTGGTCAAAATTGGTATGACAATAATAATTTGATGATCATTAAGATTTTGCTTAACATAAAGCCTTTTATTAATACACATCTTGAGTATTTTAATTTTTAAAATAAATGTGACTAGCATTTCTTCAAAAAATTCGCCCCAAGAGTCCCATTAATATTCTTTGATATGTAAAGCTAAGTACTCTCTCAAATTATTATCGCAAACATAAACATAAGTGCCTTTAATTCCTCTAAACATTAATGTAGTATAAATGTTGATAATATAATCGTGAAGTTCTTGTGGATCAGTGATACCGTTTCTACCGTTGGCGTCGTAATAATTGTCTCGGTCTACAAAAATTCTCTTAAGTTTTTTGTCGTATTTAATCTCGTTTCCGAAAATAACACCTGCGTAATTAAGATCATATCCTTGTGTGGTATGAATACAGCCCATCTCATGCATTGCGTTTGGAGAATTGATCCAGTCTGTTGAAACTCTATTCCAGTACAGTTCTACTCCATCAATTACGGTATCCGGTTTATTTATTTTTTTAGACACCCACGGCCATGCATATCCTGCAACCAGTCGGCATAGTTGGAATTCATTTTCTTTTTCACCTAAATCTCGGACTAGATCTCCTAAAGAATTATAAAGTCTGAGGTCATAATTCGCATCACCAGTTGGAATATTTTCTTCGGACAGCTCATGATGAAGTAAGGCATGAATGAACTTGACATAATCCAAACCACCCTGAACACGAAGTTGGCTATTAAGCTGCAGGAGATGCGTATTCTTTCTGCTTCTCAACTCTGAGAAAACTTCTTCAGGAATATCACTCGGTCTGACAGACTGCTTTGCATCGTAGAAAAACAATTGATGACTGCTCTGCTTCAATAACCAGTCTAATTCTGTACCTGTCCTCTCAAGACCAAGTCTCGCATTTGCCTGATCAAATGCAGCATACCCCACTAAGTTTTTTCGCTGCTTTAACCTGTGAGATTCATCAACTAGAACAATATCATACTCGCTTTTGGAAACCTCAGTTGGAGAAATGACCATTGACCTGCTCAATCCTCGTACATTAGCAAATACAGTTTGTAATGTTTTTCTTAAAGAAGACATCGGAACGACCAGCGCAATTTTCATGTTCATAAATTTTTCCTGAACTTTTTGCGCAAGATTCAATTCAATCATATCATCAGCTTCCTTATCCTCATAATCGTCCAAATCAATTTTGGTTAAAAGAAGTTTCATAAGATATACGGCAACTATGGTTTTACCCGTACCTGCTGATCCTTTGATAAATGTAGTACTTTGATCATTTCCCAGCAAAATATTCAAGTACTCACGGACAGCCAGTTTTTGATCTTGAGAAAGAGACTTGTACGGTGAATATTTAAAAAGATCTGAATTATCTATTGCTAATATATTTTTGAGAACAACCTTTTCCAAAGCGAGCTTATCCCATATTTTTTCAAATAATTCAAAGTAAAATTTTCTTTGAAAGTAATTATGTTCAACGATTCCTGCATTAGCATTTAAAAGCGAAAAATGTCCATCTGCAGAAATGTATTTGATAAGATTTGATTCTATATCTAAAGTGGCAGATTTGTTAAAAGAAGGACTGGCAATAATATAAATGTTTGTAAGATGATTCTTGGTTTGGTTTCCCAAATGATTTAAGATCCTACTTAGACCATTAGTAGATTCGCCAACATATCCAATTTTCTTTCGAGCATCATATAAAATATAAACAATCGGAAAGTTATTTGAAAAGTAAGGATGGTTAATGATTTGGTGGATATGCTGTCTTCCAAACAAATATTTATCCAGTGTAAAGGTAGAAAGTTCAACACTCATATTACAACTCATTATATTTTTTACTGTTTCCTCTTGCTTTTTCTACAGGATATTTTTCAGCATTTTTCAATAGTTTGCTTTCCACGATGTCTGTGACATTTAATCCAAATTTATCTGCCAGATTCAAGGCGTAGGTAAATATATCCGCAAGCTCTTCTTTAACCTTTTCAACATTGACACCTTCATCTCTCTTCCACAGAAATAGTTCCAACAACTCAGAACTTTCAATATTTAAAGCAATAGCCAGATCTTTAGCATTATGGAATTGTTCCCAATCTCGTTCTTGATTGAACAATTTGATTTTATCGGTAAGAGCTTTAATTTCTGACATAATTTAGGATTTTATAAAAAGTTTCGCCATCTCATATTCTTTATCAAATGGCAGTTGTAAACTGCCTAACATTTAGGAGCTGATCTTAAAGAATGAACAACCTCATCTATTAAACCAAGCTCGGATTCAAGTTGTCCTTTAATCCTCAGCAATTCCGAATGGGTTGGGTTTTGCTGCATTAGTTTTTTAACAAGATCGAAAGCTTCTTTGAAATCAACACAATCGCAAAGCTGTAATAATTCATCATATTGAACTACATTAAAAACTATTTCAATATCCAGAAAAGTGATCATTAAACTTCCATTTTAAATCTTTGCATCGGAATTAAAACCAGTGTTTTTGAAAGGCAGCACTATCGCATTAACTAATCGTTACCATTGGGCATAACCTTATAAAGATTAGATATAAAATCATAAAGTTTAATTACAATCTGCATTTCTGAAATTATTCGAGCAAATAGGTTCAGTAAATAAGACTGCAAATTACTAAAATTTAACTCAAATAAAAAGATTGAACTTCCGTAAGATGCTAATCGAATGTGATGGTATCGAAAGTAAAAAGTTAATTCTTTAATTTCGATGCACTTTCTTTTTTTGGTATTGCATCAATAATAATTGGAATGATTTTTTTGCCAATTTCAGCAGATATCTTATCACTGACTTTTTGTAGTTCGACCATTTTGTTAATCTCTTCCTGAGTATAGCAAATGACGACAAAGTACCCTCTATCGATATCCTCAACCTCCAAATATTTTGGTAATTGCAATTTCACACCATCCCAAAATCTGTTATTTTTAGCAAGCTTAATTTCAATAAGAGCTTTGTTCTTGTAGCCCATAGAAAATTTGAAATCTACAGGACCGCGTCCCAAATTACTTTCTCTGGTAAGATCAATGTTATTTGCCTGGCATAAACTTTTAGTGAGTGCAACGAATATAAGCTGAGCAGCCTCTTCTTTTTTGGGTTGATTATTATCGTTCCAAAGCAATTTATATCCACTATTGTTTTCAATGTAGTTTCGATAATATTCTATAATCTCATTTACAACTTTATTAAACTGTAAATTCGTTTTAGTTTCTGGAATTTGTAATGGATGATCTTTCCCGTAATTATAAGACGCCTTTGATGGCTGGTATATACCATCGACATCTTTATCAATATCATAGCCGGTAAAATCACTGGCTTCCATATATTTATTAAAGTGTACAATCCAGTCTGTACGCTGCTTAGCAATTTTTATGATTGATTTCTTATCAATTTCACTTTTAATAGCAAAACTAAACTGGTCTCTTATAGTATCATTTTGAGTTTCCCAAATAAAATCTAAAAATGAATCTTTAGAAATTAGAGAATCAACATTTAAGATACTTTTTGGACAGAGTAATATCCCCTTTTTATTAACTGGATTGATTGGTAATTCAACTATCTCCCTCTGCCAGATTAGTTTTTCCATATCAAACTTAGTGTTGATTATGGGAAATTTTCCGGTCTTAACTTTATCGGAATATTTCTTCGATATTAGCTGCGTATATTTAATTAGATCTGATTTGATAATATTTGCCGTGATATCACTTATTCTATCCCTCCCTATACCGGTACCAAATAAGCAAATATTCTCAAATCGATCAATATTTTTTAATCCTGCATCGATCGTACTGTATATACCATCTTGTATATCTTTACTATATCCTTTTCCTGAGCCTGCTCCTTTTGTTGAAGAAGAGTATCCTAAACAAAGTTCTTCCACTTCTGGAAACAAAAGCATTCCTTTCAGTTTTTGGAAATATGCATCACTTTTGACTTTTTCGCTTTTCGCTGCAATTTCAAAAGCAATTTTGAAAAATTTCATTATTTCTTCATACGATCTACTAAATTGTCTTAAACCTACATTTGAAAGTAAGAGTGGATCAATAAAAAGTTTTGTATCAGCCTGAAGAATGGGATCAAACCAAGTGTCTTTTACTGTAGGAGTAATTTTATAAAATTCCGAAAATGTCATAGTTATAGTTTCGTATAAATTTAATAATATTTTTAATAAATATTTACAAAATACGATAAACTTTTATTAAAATCTGCAAATATTTAGTTTATTATTGATTTTCATTTAAACAATTTCGAATTATTAAATACAAAAGCAATTTAAATTTACGTATTTCGTTGCTTTTTGCAAAGGTTCCGGAAAAGTCTTTATAAAACATAGGGATGCCAACTTAAGCTGATTTCTTATAATATTAAATATAGAATTTCGTAAACTTTTTTCAAAAAATCGGAAAGCCAAAGCTCATAACGTTTTAGAAATGAAGCTTCTGTACTTTTAGATTTTAAGTACTTTAATCTTAGCAACCTTTTTTCAAAAGAATAGTAAATGCCTTCTCTTAGAAAGCAGATAAAAAATATTTTAGATGGAAAAAAGCAGTTGTTCCAAACCGACCAAGCACAACAGAAACCCATCAAGGTATAGAAGAGGTAATAGTACTCCTGCACAAGGAAAAACACAACCCTCAAAACCTAAAACTATTGATCTAATACCAAAATTTTCTTAACTTAATTGCCAAAAGTTATATTCTGGAGGGTATTTCAATTCATTTTTCAGATCTTATTAGATAAAATAAATACGTAAAACAGGACAAGAACTAATATTTATCTATGTTATTTAAAAGATTTTCAACTCTCTTGCAATATCCCTTGTCAGTTTTGACAAGGGCCTTTTGGAAAAATCACTCTCCTGAATATAGTTCCCCAACACCATCCTCCTTACTTCATCTTCACTGCTAAATAATGTACCGCCATATTTTAAAAACAAATCCTTAATATAATCATCATTATAAATCACAGACTTCTGTATAATTTCATTTACGTAATCCTTATGCATATTATACAACTGCGCCAACTTAAAGGTCTTTATATTGTTAAATGCTGCACCGATCTTCTTATTGCTAAATTGATTTAAACGATGCTTCTTAAATTTTATACGGTAAGAACTGCTCTTGCCGTTAATAAAGTTGATGTTCCTTGGGGCTAACGAAAAAACTATATTATCTGAAAAACCTTCAAGATAAGGATGGATATTGTCTTCAATATTAAATTTATCCGTGCCTTTCAAAGTTGAATTGCAAATATGGCAACTAGGTATTAGGTTATAAAAACTGAGAGCTAAGTAAGGATAAGTAGCTTTGTCGAAAAAATGGTCAAACTCGAACCTTGTCCCCTTGCTGGCATCGGAACCTAGTACAATTGTATAGTTCCTATTACAATATGGGCATACATTTGTTGAAATCTTATTAGCTAATTCATATGCTTTCCACTTATTGTAGTTATTATAGTAAAATACTTTTAATACATCGTCCCTATAGGTTTTGTCCTTTCCGTCCTTTTTTCCATTCACTATCTTGGCGGGCGTATGAACAGTATCTAATATTCTACTATGGTCTTTTTCAAACCTGTCCCTAAAAGCCTGAAGCTCAAAAGGTGTAGCAGTTAATATCGAAAACTGATTATTAATGATTACGTGTGTTTTTAAATCATTGTACATCTTAACCAGATCTGGAATTGCAGCATGAAAAACAATTTTTTTATCTAGAAGGTCTATCAGACTATGAGATTTCCCCTTGGTCACTGTTAAAATTTCATAATGCTCACGTAATATTTTACCAACATTTTTAAGTTCAACTTTTATCATAACTTCAACTGCTTTTCTATTCTTTCCAGCCTCTCGTGAATTTCCAAGTTATACCTGTCATTGTACATCTGCATCAGTTTATTCTTAAGGATAGGCTCACCAATCTGATGGATCAGCTTCCTCGTATTCTCTCTCTCATCGTATGACAAATCCGTTCTTTTGACTATCCGTTCGATGATCTCGTTGATTTTCAATGTTGCAAAGTCTCCGATCAATCCGTTGTCGACAAAAAAAGAGTCCGACAACAAAGTATGGATATTTGCAGCAAATGTTTCCTTTTGCTCATTGAGGCTGTCTTTCACGATTGTTATAAAATTACCATCACCATCAATATACTTTTCAAGGAATATGGTATTGTAACTTAGTAAATCAGATGCGGGAATTGGCGAGTTTGTCGTAAATATCAGCTGTATCGTCCTATTCCGGAAAATCACAGGCAAAAAGTCCAATAATATTTTAACAAAGCTTTTTTGCCATTGAGGATGAAGGTAGAGATCCCCTTCATCGATTAAGATTATCAAATGGTCATTTAGGTTTTCACCAAAAATTTCACCGTCAGCCAGTGAATTGAACCTAGAGTAAATATTTAAAAGGGCTTTTTCACCACTGCTGATATGGCGCCAGCTAAAATTCAGGAAAGGTCTTATAAAAATCGACGAGGTATACAGCTTCATGAAATTTTCAAATGAGGGAAACTCTTTTTTGTTTACGTTCAGCCTCAAACCATTCCAACTTAAACTAACCGGGGAATTTTCGTCTTCAATTGCGGAACCAATCAACTCAATCAGAGATTTAATGCTTTCAAACTGGATGCCTTCATATCTATTGTTTAAATATTCCTGAAATTTGTTAAAGACAAGAGTTATATTGTCTATCAATTCAGTAACCTCAATGATCTTTTCATTATTGTAATCTAGAGTGTCTAATATATCCACAAGTTCGTCGACGCCTTGATGTGACAAATAGAAATCAACGAGGAAGCTTATATAAATATTTATAATTAGGTGGAACTTAATCTTTTCAGATGCTACATCAATTAAGAGCGATGTTTGATGGCTTCTTTCTATTACTTTTGATATGTATGTATAAAGGTCAGGGTTGCTACTTTTTAGGGTGGTGTTGCTTTGAAGCTTAAAGTAATCATTCTTTACTGTGACAGCCAACTCGGTCGGCAACTCAAAAGGAAGTTCCTGTGAATTATAAAATTTATGGATAAATTTCACCTGCCTATGCAATTCGTTATTAACGAAGCTTATAAGATTATTGTTGTTAAAACTTACAATAATTTCCTTATTCTTTATCTCACGGTCGTAATCTGCTAAAATCAAATTGTTCGTCGAAATATCATAAATACCTTTCAAATCGAAGCTCCCGCCTGTCGAATCATAAACATTCGAAAAATAAATAAGGTCAGTATTCATAAAACCCCTGAAATCATATCCAAATGTCACTTCATGTTCCCCAACGATACCCCGCCCTGTTATTTTTTCTTTCTGCAACTTGATTTCTTTCATTTCGAAACCTTCCAGATCATTAGTTATGGGCACATCTTCAGTATGATAAACCATAAATTTATCCTTAACTTTTGTAATAAAAATTGATGGGCTCTCGAGACGTGATCCTTCCGCAAAATTATCCCTGATAAAATTCAATATCGACGTTTTGCCAGTACCATTTTGACCAATGATAGATGTAATATTGGAAATCTCGGAATGTTCCCTCGATTTATAATGATCCTTGATAAACAAGTCATTTGTTACTGCCTCTAGATTTTGTGATTCAATCGAGTAGTTGAATATATATTCAGAACCAAAATTCAGGTTTTGATTTTTAAGCCTAGAATATTCTTTTATATACAGGTAGACTAGTTCCATTTTAATAGTTGAGTTTAAATTTGTTGTATTTTATTATAAGCAATACGCCTATGACCTTGCGTTTATTTTTAACTTCAGTAAATGAGCTAATCGCTAGGTAATTCATCAATTTTCTATGTTATTAGTTTTTTTGTGATACACAAAGGCTCCAGAGTTTCCCAAATATATCAAAATAAATTGTTTCACGATTACGGGAAACAGTAAAAGCTATTTATTTTTTTCAGTACATGTAATATGTAAGGTGAAAAATCGATTCCGACTCACAAAAAAGCCTACCGACAATATTCGGCAAGCTTCTAATTTTTTTAGCAGAAGTACTTGTGACTTTATAATTCCTTAATGACCAGCAACATAAGAAACCTCCTGTATCACCTCCTCCAAATCACAAGTTTCAGAAATACTGTTGAAAGCTGCAAATATTATGGAGTAAGTATCTTCCAAACCTGAAATAAAGTTTCAGAAATAATTCTGAACCTATCCTTCGTTGTGAGGCTCCAAAGGCCAGCCGTTACTTATGGTCTTAGACCAGAAATCCGCTTCCCCGTATGAATTGTATGGGAAGATAATCCTTACAAATGCACTTTCGTTATTAGCCCAAAACAAATGATTTATCTTATCGTAAATCGTATGTGCTTCCCGCCAGTTATTAAAATCCCTGATTTTCAGCCCCGCAATGAAAACATTTAATCTCCTTATATTTCAACAATATGGGAAACCGTAATTGCGGAAATAGAAGATTTTGTATATTTGATGTATCAGGATTTTAACATGGCAACTTTTTATCATACAATTCTGTCAACAACCTATAAAAGCTAATAAACCAAACAGATCAGATGATACCTGAAAATATACTTGAGGGCCATATCTTACAAGCCATAAATGACATTAATAATGAGGGGATTGAATCACATCATACATTGTCAAAAAAGTATGACTTAATTTTTAAGAATAAAGCCTATCCCCCTAAACTAGTCCTTTCAATAGCTAATAAATATGCCAATGGTGAAGTTTTTCACTACCGTAAATTTAATACCTACGACGCTCAAAAAAAGTTGCAGGAAATTAGTGTAGAATTCACAATAGCAACCAAAAGCAGTGACGTTATAGCTGAGATCGTAAATAAGTATAAAGAACATGTAAAGGAATATGGGTTGAAAGGGGAAATCTATAAATGGGAGCTTTTAAAAAAATTTAAAGGCCGACCAGACATAAACGCAACTGATTTCCACGCAGAAATTAAAACAGTCAATTTTTCGAACCTAATATATCCTGTCGGGTTGGTATCCGTTTACCATCTTGCTAAAGATATGATGGAGCCTTACAGAGACTGCTTTAAAATGTTGTTTGATGATAGCACTCCCTTGGCTGAAAGGGTGCAGAACTTTACTGCGGAGACATTGAAAATATACCGGCAGATAGTCCCGAACAAAGGATTTAGCCACCATCAGGATGAACGCACCATTGCCACTTTCCTTACTTTCCATGACCCTGACAAATATACATTGTACAAAGATTCTTTTTATCAAAAGTTTTGTAAGCTTATAAACGTAAAGCCAAAAAGCAAGGGGGAAAAATATGTACATTACTTAGAGTTGGTCGACGAATTTATAGATGAGTATATAAAAGATGATGAAGAACTAATTGAAATTATCAGGGATAACCTGAATGACGACTGCTTTAAGGACGAAAATTTCAAAATTTTAGCGCAGGATATTTTGTACCAGTCATTAGACAAGCAGATTGGAATGGGAAGAAGCTACTGGAGGGTTGGAACTTCAGACGGGACAGATAGCTATTGGGAGCTTATGAGGGAGAATAATAGGATCTGTATTGGTTGGAACGAATTAGGAGACTTAACTGACTATGAGATCAAGAGCAAGAAGGAAATTGATAACTATTTGTATGATGAAGGTTTTTACACTGACGACAATAGGCTTAGGAGCCGTAAAGCTGGCGAAATATTTAATTTTTACAGCGAAATTAAAGTAGGTGACGTAGTTCTTGCTCAGGATGGTGAAAAGATCTTGGGGATTGGAATTATTAACGACGAGTATCAATACAATCCAGCAGACGGCTTTGCACATCAAAAAGGCATTGATTGGAAAATTATAGACCCACCCTTAAATAATTCTCAAGGACTCAGAACGACTGTATATAAGTTATCAGACATTAATCTTATTAATAAAGTCAACTTACTGATTGACAGCCAAGAATTAAAAATTACTAAAGACACATCTCAACATATGGAGACACCTTTAAACCAAATCCTCTATGGTCCCCCGGGAACAGGAAAGACATACAATACCATCAATAAAGCAATCGCTATAACAAACCCGGAATTTAATTTAAATGAGCCCCGGGAAAATATCAAGATTGAGTTTGAAAGGCTAATGAAAAATGGGCAAATAGTATTTACTACCTTTCATCAAAGCATGAGCTATGAAGACTTTATAGAAGGAATAAAGCCAATCGAGCCTAAAAAGGAAGGACATCCAGTTACATACAAAGTAGTGGATGGTATCTTTAAAAAAACATGCAAATCAAACACTGCCATTTTTAATATAGGGCAAAAAATTGGCAACTATGAAATTAAAAATATTTCTAATGAACTAATAACCATTAAAAAACCAAACGGAAGCTTAGTTTCTTTTGAATTTTTAATGTTGTCCAAACTTTTGGAATATTTAGAATTAAAGAAAATCTCTTTAGATGATTTTAAAGGGAAAATAGAATCTGAAGATATCGATAAAAAAATATTTCCTGAGCTAGAATCCTATATTATAAACGGATACTCCAATATCATTCCAGGTTTATTGAAAATCATTTCTCAACATACTTCGCTACCGGCTGATAGTAATGTTAACAATAACATTGTAATTATCATTGATGAAATCAACCGAGGGAATGTCTCGCAGATATTTGGCGAATTGATTACTCTTATAGAGGAAGATAAACGGTTAGGGAAAGACGAAGCATTAGAAATTATATTACCTTATAGCAAAGAAAGGTTTGGCGTCCCTCCAAACCTGTACATAATTGGAACAATGAATACGGCTGACAGAAGCGTCGAAGCCTTGGATACAGCTCTAAGAAGAAGGTTTTGCTTTACAGAGATGCCTCCTAAAGCAAACTTGATTGCGGAAGAAGGAAAGTTGAAAGATCACAATGGAGTGCTCGAAGGAGTTAACCTTCCTGAATTGTTGGAAACAATTAATAAGCGTATTGAAAAACTCTTGGATAAAGACCATTTGATTGGTCATAGCTATTTTATGAGTGCTATTACTTTAAATGATTTAAAATCTGCTTTTCAAAATAAAATCATTCCTCTTTTACAGGAATATTTCTTTGGGGATTACGGGAAAATTGGTTTGGTATTAGGGAAAGGCTTTTTTGAAGATAAAGTTGACGAAGGCGTTGAAAACATTTTTGCTGACTTTGACGATTATGATGCGTCCGCCTTTTATGATAGGAATATCTATAAACTTATAGACGTGAACAAAATAAGCGATGAAGATTTTTTAATCGCTATTAATCAGCTTCTAAAAATATAATTTGAATTTAAATCGAAAACATATTACGGTATTTGAACACCAAACTTTGAGGCTCAACCAGGAAATCGAAGGGGTGAAATTTGCAGCAAATCATTTAAAGGCACTTCAAGGGTACTTTGGCGAAAAAGGCGTCCCGTATTATTCCCTCATTCACAATGGAGTCCGTTTTAATGAGCACGTAGGTGTAATCCAGGTTGGGGAAACCATTATTGAAGTCCTGCCCAAAGCTGACAATGCTGCTGATAGCCATAATCAGAAATCCAAATGGCGTGATATCTTGATAGATATGCTTTTTGCTGTTGATGCCTTTCAAATCCATTCCCCTAGCAGCAGCTCACTGAAGCTAAAACCCAATTCTATTCTAGACTTATATTTCGAAATATTTGTCCGAGAAGTAGAATACTTGCTCCGTACTGGTTTAATTAAGCGTTATAGAAAAAAAGAAGGAAATGTTTTCGCTTTAAAAGGTAACTTAAAATTCAATAAGCACATGCAACAAAACCTTGTACATCAGGAACGGTTTTATACAAACCACTCTATCTATGACGTACAACATACGCTGCATTGCATTCTGTATAAAACAATCTGGTTACTGAAGCAAATCAATACAGATGCTGGCTTACATAGCCGTTTAGGTGCGCTTTCACTGCATTTTCCTGAAATGCCTGACATTACTGTATCTGAAGAAACTTTTAAAAAAATAATCTATTCAAGAAAAAACCAACAATATAAAACGTCAATAGAAATTGCGAAGCTAATACTTTTAAAGTATCACCCTGACATAAGGCTAGGAAAAGATAATGTCCTTGCGCTTATGTTTGATATGAACAACTTATGGGAAAAATTTGTTTATGCTAGTTTACGTAAATTCATAAAACCACCTTCGACAATAACTGCTCAGACAACAAGATCTTTTTGGAAGCCAAATAATGGCTATCGTTCTAAAATACGACCAGATATAGTTATTAACATCAATAGTTGGAATTGCACAGTATTGGACACCAAATGGAAAAATTTGAACGGTTACAATCCTTCACCAGATGACTTAAGGCAGATGTATGTTTATCATCAATATTATGATGCACATAAAGTTGCTTTGGTATATCCGGGATCGAAGACTTTTAAGACAATAGGAAAATATATTGATCCTATAACAGGAAATGAAAGTGATAAGGAATGCAGTATTGTATCACTTGGTATCGAAAGCGATATGAAGGTCTGGCAAAAAAATATTTACTCGGAATTAAGTAACTGGCTAGAAGATCCAAAGGCACCTTAATTGCGACAGAATTACAAAACTAATAATACTTCAAAAAAATTATTATAACACCCTTTCAACTATTATTTCTTTTAATTGATCCAATATTAAATTCTAAGTTCAGCAATCTTTTTTCAAAATATAGAAAAGCCCGATCCTGCAATATTTTAGAAATCGGGTTGCTCCGCTTTTCTCAAATATACGTTTCTGATCAAAGGGCGGAGCTATATTTTTGTCCGCTTAAATTAACACTATATTTCTAGAAGAAGCAAGATTCATTTTGTACTCTTTCAAAATCTAGCAACCACAGTTCTAGCATGAAATTATCTTAATTAGAATTATAGCCAAGAAAAAAATAACATTTCACATAACAAATATCAACGAACTTTAGTATTTTTGTAGAAATATTACACAAAACAACATGTTGTTAGAATTTAAAGTTGCCAACTACAGATCGATTGGTGAAGAACAAGTGATTAGTCTTGTTCCAGCAACCAATCAGAGAGAACATGTGGAAAATATTCTTCATGAAGGTAAACATCAGGCCTTAAATGCTTTGTCCTTATATGGTCCTAATGGTGGAGGTAAGTCAAATTTGTTAAAGGCTATGAGCCTTCTGGATAGACTTGTGAACAGGTCAGCACGTTCAACTTCGACAAGTACACTACCGTACGATCCTTTCTTACTAAAGAAGGGCTCATCTCAAAAACCAACCCACTTTGAGATATCTTTCATTCTTAATGAAGAGAGATATAGGTATGGTGTAGATTTTAATGAAACCCATATTGTCAATGAGTGGCTTTTCCGAAAAAGTGTAGGGCGAGAGGTTATTGTTTTTGAAAGAGAAAATGACATCATTGATGTAAGTTCCGGATTCAGAGGTTCTAAGTCGCTAATCAACGCTGCAATTGAGGCCACAAGGGACAATGCTCTATTTCTGTCTACCTGTGACATTCTTAATATTGACGAAGCAAAAAAGATCATGCAATGGTTTGCGGGCTTTACGATGCTGGACGGACTTACCACAGAAGATGACCTGAATCTAAATACTGTTAGTCTTTACAATTCCCCAGAGTATGAGCAAAAAATTAGGAGTTACCTAACGAATATTGGAGTGAGTCTTTTTGATATACAAATTACCGAGCGGGACAACTATGACGATGAGTATATTAAAAGTATTAAGACAACCTTTTATAAATATATAAGGTCAAGTTTTAAAGATTATCAGGTTAATGCCGTTCACAAAATTTACAACAAAAAAGGAGAATTTTCTGGCGATACCTTTCAATGGGACTTTTATGAGCGCGAGTCTGCAGGAACACAGAAAGCATTTAAAATGAGTGGTCCAATCCTATGGGCATTGATCAATGGCAATGTATTGATTATTGATGAAATTGAGGCTGCAATGCATCCTATTATGACCTTAAAGACGATTGAACTTTTCTTGAATAAGGAAAACAACCCAAACAATGCGCAATTGATTTTTGCAACACACGACACAAATCTTTTAAGCTATTCAACTTTAAGAAGGGATCAGATATGTTTTGCACAGAAGAATAAATGGGAAAGTACTGAATTGTATTCCTTGTCTGACTTTGTATATTTTGAAGAAAAAGATGGAGAATTCAAAACAGAGAAAGAAAGACCCGACACAGATAAAGAAAAGCGTTATTTTGAGGGACGATATGGTGCTATTCCTGCTTTAGGTGAATTTCTGCAAACTATAAACACTAAGAAATGGCTAGAAAAGGAAAAATAAATAGGAAAAAGGAAGTCGATGAAGACAGTCGTCCCGTACGTCCAAGAATTTATAAAAGATTCATCCTTATCGTTTGCGAAGATGAGAATACCGAGCCTTATTATTTCCGTCAAATCAAAAAAGATTTTCCTGAAGACACCGTATATCTCAAAGAAATTGGTACGGGTCTAAAGCCTAAAGGAATTGTTGCCAGAGCAATCAAAGAAAGAGATGATCTTTCGGAGGAAATCAATAAGTCCTTAGATGAGGTATGGATCGTTTTTGATAGGGATGACGAAGGAAAAAACGCAAAGACATTGGCTAGCTTTAATGAAGCATGGACTTTGGCAGAAAGTGAAAAAATGGAAATTGCTTTTAGCAACGAAGTTTTTGAATTATGGTTACTCCTCCACTTGTCGGAGGTTGATCCGACTGTAGAACTCCCAAGAGCCGAAATTTATAAAATGATCGAAGATCATGTTAAAAGTTCAGGTCAATATGATGACTTTATTTACCATCATGGAAAAAGCAATATAGTAGACGTCGTAATGGAAATAGGCAATGAAAATGAGGCAATTAAACGAGCTCGAAAATTATTAATCCATCACGGAAATAAAAGTCCGATTGATGCCAATCCTTGTACTTATATTCATAATCTTGTAAATCATCTGCGGGATTTGATAGAGTGGTATGGCTACAACGCATAATTCAATTTAACTAAAGCACATAATAGAAGTTTATCATTTCGGAAAGCTTTCATTTGGCTGAAAAGCAAAACAAGTCAAAAATATTTTGAAAAATTATGATACTTGCTAACAAATATAATTAGAAATAAAAACGATGATTACGATTTTTCGCACTTTCAGAGATTTAGATCGTAATGAATAGATTTAAAAAAAACACTTTAACAAAACAGCATATTTATGGAAAAAATTAAGAAAATAGAAAAATCTAAAATTGATAAAGTTTATAACAGACCAGACCGTAGTGGTTTAGCATATAAATTGTATGGAAAATCTGAGGATATAAACGATTATTCCGAAAGAGAAATTAATGAAATGCTTCTGGGTATTTATCGGGATAAGAAATATCTTTTGGTAGATGGAGATTATTTCGTGAATCTCGAAAATGTTATAAAATCAGAATGCATATTGCAAGATGTTAGTTACTATAAAAAACCTACTCTTAAAACTTTTAAAGACAATTCATGCAATTTTATAAGTAATATAAGAACATTTTATGTGAAAGATTACTACATCGTTACCAAAGAGCCAGTAGCAGGAATTACAAAACATAAAATATCTAAATATTTATATAATATTGGTTTTTTAAACTCTGGAAGAGGAAAATTTCGTGGCTTGTTTAGTATTTCTAATCACTATCAGACACTTCAAGGAGGAAGCTATCCAAAAGATCTATTTCATCCCATTAAAAGATATATTAATGGTTTATTTTTTAGTGATGATTATAAAATTTCAGATTTTAAAGTTGTTACATCATTCACAATTATTGCAAACTAATCAAATATAATGTTTTTATTAAATTCTTTTAATCATGACATCTTCAGATATAATTTCGATAACCACTGTAGTAATTTCCCTGGGAGCATTTTTTATTGCAACTCTCAGTTACAAAAGAGATCGTAATAAATCAAACCAAGATTTTATTTTTCAGGAAAAGTTATAGCATATAAAGAATTACTGTTTCACGTGAATTATATTTTTGAATCTTTTTTTGATATCATGGATGAAATGTTGGATCATGAAGGTTCAAACAAAAAATGGGGGAAATTTTTAAATAAAGAATCTGATTTCTATGATGATTTAATTGCAGATTATTATAAGTCAATATTTAAAGCCGTACCCATAATTCCAAGTAGTATTTATAAGGAGCTCATTCAATTTGGTCAAGAGTCCACACAATTTATTAATTCTGCACTTGATAAAGATGAAGATCTCATAACTAAAGCACATGAAGAACTTGAGAAAAACTTAAGAAATGTTATCAGTTTGATTAGAGAGGATTTGAATGTGGATAAATTAAATGTTATTTTATCACAAAGGTTAAGATAGAATTATTTCTTCAAGTATTATTATAAGTTGATTGGAGAATATGGCCAAGTCGTGCATTGTTGAAATTTTTGAACTTTCTATAATTCGAAACTTAAATAACTAGACAATAATTTTAGTCATTAATTTAAAAAAAATCGTAAATCCACGATATAGAATATGATGTAACATACAAAATGGAATACGCCATTACCCCCGATACCATCAAGAACATAATCAAAAAATAATTTAGAAAGAGTCTCTTTATAATTTTATAGTTGGTGTCGATTACATCTTTCAAAGGATATAGAAGAAAATAAATAACCTAATTTTAAGAGACTTGTCTTCCTTATTTTTCTCTTCTTACTTTACCAATTACATCAATATATGTACTAAAGAAATTATTAAATAATTCCTCATTAAATTCCATATTGATTGCTGTTGGTGGATCAAACTGTAAAAAGTTATTTGAATAGACGGATAATTTTGTTAAAAATTCTAAATTATAATTAAATTCTGTTTGAAATAAAAATTTAGAATTTCCTTTATCAGCTTCTATACTATTCTTAATATCATCAACAATAAAAGACAAAAGTTTAGCACTTTTTTTATTGAGTTTAGAGGCTAAAGATAATTTTTCTTTCGAGAAATTGTAAAAAATACTGTTCCCAGAAAGCATCACAATTCCAATCGCTAAATTTTCATTAGTGACAGAATTATTTACATATCTTATTATACTATAAAATGATTTCATTTCTGAAAATTTAAATATAACATTGAGAGTCTTGAATTTCTAATTTTATCTGAGAATTTGTTTTATTTACTTTTTAAATAGTTACAGGTTATCTCGTTAATAAGATCTTCAAACGGTGGATGATTTAAAGATTGCCATTACAAAATAAATCTTAAAATCTTCTCCCATAATTTCTAAAGGCACATTTTTTCTACCTCATTCAAGATTTTGACCGCACTCAAAGTTTTCAATGGTTGAATCATAAAATATTATTTTGATCTGGAAATAATATTAAAAACGTTTAGGGTTAAATTATTGTTAGTATTTAAACAAACTTTTTGAAATATATAAAAATATATGCTATCACTAATAAGAGATTTTTCCATTAAATAAATATAATAACCACATCGTAAACTGAATAGACAATCTACAATTCTACGGAGCGTAATTGGAGTAAAATTGTATGACTACAGATTAAAATTTTAACAATCCTCTGAAGTAGTTAAAAAACTTACAAGATTGGAATAAATAGAATAATTAAAAAAAATTGTTCCTGAAATTTCCTCAAAAACATCACAACTTTTTTTCAAAACATTGAAAAGCCATTACCCGGCAATGCTTTTGAAATGGGGTTGTTCCGATTTCAGCAAAAATGCGTTTCCGCCCAAAGAAAGGAATTGCATTTTTGCTCGCAATATTTTACCAACTTTTGTCCGAAATTTCTACTATATTTCGGACAAAAATCCAGAACAACAAACCATTAAATCACTGGTTAATAATACATAACGACAACATTTCCAAAATCAACCAAAAACATTTATTTCGCTGGAAAACTTTTTCAGGCGAACTAATAATACAACTATTTAAAATATTTGATCCGATTTGGATTTTGTAGGAATGAAAAATCAATATAACTTTCTACTTAAAACACGCATAAAAAAAGTACAAAGTCTCCCGCCCCTGCACTTTTAAACTCAAAATTATCAAACGTTGAGACTATTAAATTTTAAACTTTTTCTGAAACCTTTTATACAGTTAGCTTCTTCTTTGCATTCGGATTCTTAAACGAAAACAAAATCCTCCCTGTCTCATTATCAAAACGCATATACCCCTGATACTTCTTCCCCAACTCACTAACAAGCCCACTGATATAAGCCGTCTCTCCTGCTATCAATTTCTCCATCTGCCATTTCCGAAGATACTTCCCTCGGAACATTGTGGGAACTTCCCTAACTAAATCCTCTTGAGACTTTTTGCGAAACCCTTTCAGAATTCTTTCAAACAAAAACTCAACCCCTTGCTTCTCCGCACTAAACTGTAACATTGCGGAAAACAACCTCCCTTTTTTGGACAACATATTCTCAACAAACAGACTTTTCCCCTCACGAAGAATCTTCCGCTGTTCCGGGCTCAACGTCACCCCGCAAATCACCTGCGGAATTCTGACAAAATCCATTCTTAACGAAATCAACTCATTGGTCAACCTGTCCATACTTACCAATGACGAAACCAACTCCCCTGTAGATTCATCAACCAACTCCACCACCCTGCCCATGTTTCCAAATTTCAAAAGATTCATCTTGTCTTCTTTCGAAAATCGATGACCACCAAACATCTTTTCAAAATCAGGTTTGTCCTGTATCGGATGAATACGAACCACCACCTCACCCCTATTATCCAATCGTAACTGCAAACGAGCATCAACCGTATTTACAGAATTCCCATTCCTCAAAAGTATCGGAATCAACATTGCAGTTTTATATCCTTTCAACAGAGATTCCAAAGCACCAATGCTTTCCAACCTTTCCCGATCAAAACCAATCTCATCCAATCTTTCCCAGGGAACATCTTCAATCGGATATCGGTATTTAAAATTACTCCGCAGTACGGAAGAATCGCTTTTAAAATCACTGTTCACCACAGAAGCTTCCCTGTCGGCATATCTTTTATTCCTGAAAGTTTCTACCGTTTCGATTGAAACGGCGTACTTTTCCAAATCCTTTCTTTCCTTATCCGAAGAAGACTCAACATAGTTCTGCAGATCAATTGCAGTTTCTCTTGCCACATATTCCCGTACTTTAAAAAACGAATACTCGAAAGGATTTTTAAGCTGATGATAAAAATCTGCATAGAAGTCCATAAAAGAACCTTCTAAAGAATCGATCCGCATGACCGTATCAACTGTGCTACGGTCTGGCTTAACATCAATAAGATTTCCTAATCGATTGACAGACTGCACGATTCCGACCGAATTGTTGCGGTGACGCAGTACCAACAAAGTACTGGTTTCTGGAATTACCGTATTGTTCACTATATTGTTCATGATGATTATATTTTTCGGTTTATTATTCTATTCAATATCTCCCCTCCATAAAAACTTGCTCTTTGGCTGTATCAAATCCATATGAGTCCAAACCTCACTAAAAATCTCTTTGATTTGTTTCTCAGAAAGTTTGTTTAAGAGTATGGCATTTCTATAATCATCGTACATTATTATTTCCCGACTTGGAAAACTTCCTGTTGCTATTCTCACGGCACTTCTTCCGCTTCTGATACATATATGCAACCTGCTGTCGCTCCATCCCTCATGACCGAGAATCAAAGTTTCATCCATGGCGACAGCTCCCGATAAAGCTTTGTTTACGGTATCATCTTCAAAACTCAATTTTGCCAGACGGTTACAATTCTCTATACCTTCATACCCCGCCATTTTTCTGGCAAACATAATCTGCTCAATACTTCCTCTGGGGTTCTCAATCCCAAACAGCAAAGATTCAACTGAAAATTTCACTTTGGTCTTCATATTTTTACGCATTGCTTTAATTTTTTTTAGTCAGTTCCCATCTTGTAAGATTAAACAAGGTGCCGATAACCCTACACTGGGGAACTTTATGGTATTTAACTTTTGAGGATTAGAGATAGTATTCTGAAACTTTTCCCTCTTTAACTTTTCTCTTTCTTTCAGGATTTGAATTTTATTAGTAACCGCAAAAATTACTGCAGGTTTTCCAGAAATTTCTTTCCTCTTTTGGACTCTACAAATGCGCTGCGTATTTTTGCAGCTCGATCTTCTCGATTTGATCCCGACCAACTTTTCAGATATCGTACACTATTGAGAAATTCCTCAGAAATTCCAAACTGAAGGCAAAGAAGCATTGAACCCATTTCGGCTATTAATTCCTCAAAAGAATAACTTGTTTTATCATCATGCCCTTTCAGGTTTCTGTTAAGTCTGTTCTCGTGCCCGGTCCAATGTAAAATTTCATGAAACAGCGTGCTGTAATATTTTGAAGCCGAAATGAAATATTGCTTTTTCGGAAGCATCACAAAATCAGAACCCGGAGAATAAAAAGCGATTTCATGAATAGAATAACGCAAATTGAGATTTCCATTTTTAATGATACGATAAACGAACTTTTCGCAATTTTCCATTTCTAAAATTTCCGATTTTTCTTGATCTTCAATGATCAGGCTGATTCTAATTTCTTCTAAATTTTCGATCTGTTCATAATTAAAAACAACATAATGTCTGGCGCATGGAATTTTGATAACATTCCTTTTTTCATCATCATTCATCTTTGCTACAACTTCTGCACTGATCAATTTTCCGCTTTCCTTATCTTTAAAAACATAGGTGAAAAATTCGATTAAGCATCCCTTTGAACCCTTCTTTAATCTTCCTCCTGCTTTTACAATACTGTTAAAAGTTGCATATCTTGCCGATGAAAATTTCTTTACTATCATATCTAAATAAAGCGCTAAAATATTGAAGCCTCGGTAAGGTGTCCCGGTAAACAAATTTGAGGGATATACAGCGCTCAGGTCGCTGTACATTTCCCAATCTTTTGCATTGACTTTGTCAAGGTTTTCCATAATTCTCTCAATGAATAAGTCAGGTTTACCTTCCTTTTTGCCGGTTGAAACTTTTTTGTTTTCTGTAATATTTTGCATGATGTTACTTTTTAAATTAATACTAAATTGCTTTGAAATCATGTCATTTGATGAGTCTTTATCACAAATGACCCTCATCGAGAAAAGAGTAATAATGCTCAGAGGTCAGAATAATGTGATCGAGTACAGAGAAATCTAAAAACTTTGCAGCTTTTTTAATTTTTTCCGTCATTTTAATGTCTTCTGTTGATGGCCTTAGATTTCCCGAAGGATGATTATGACAAACAATAATTGCACTTGCATTGCATAACAAAGCGCCTTGCATCACAATTCTGACATCAACTAATGTAGAACTGATTCCGCATTCTGATATTTTTTTGATGCCTAACACTTTATTTTTCTGGTCTAGATACAATGCGTAAAAACTTTCTTTGTAGTCGATTTGTTCCGCATCAAAATGGGCTCTGAACACTTCCGAAACATCATAGGAACTCATCACTGTTTTATCTGCGTTCCCTTTTCGTGAATAGCTTAATTTAATTTCGTTGACGATATTATAATTCATCTGATTTGCTCCGAGTGCGGCGGAGACCTGTTTTTCCCGCACCTGCTGTTAAAAACCCTGTTGATTCTGTAATTGCAGATTGAAGGAAATTTTGACCTTTTCTATTCTTTTACTTAGGGTCATATCATTTTAAACTGATTTATACCAAAAGAATAAGGATGATCTAAATTTCAATGAACTGCATTTGCATCTTGTGAGGTTTCTGACTTTTCTATGCAGATTACCATTCAGGCAGGCACAAGGAAAACTGTAATCAATTCCTTGAAACAATAAGAAAGCACATTGATAAAGCTTGAAATATTTTTGTGGAGGGTTTGGAAAGCTCCGCTTTACGGATACCCAAAAATATTTTTTTCCGCAGGGACAACGGAATATATTTGCTATAGAAAATCGGATGACCTCAAAGGCAACTGCTACCATTAAAATTTATCACTGCTGAGTCAGGTAAAATAAGAATGTGTGATAAGTATCCTGAAATTTTAAAATGATAGCTCTACGTAAATTGTTATTAGTTGATATGAATTTTTGAGATAAACGGTGGCTTTGTGAGATTTCAAAGTGATCGAAACTAATCACTTTATTTTTTTAGTATATTCTCTCAAAATCTCGTATCACCAAACAAAGTTTCATAAATTTACATGGTATGAGTTTAATGTAATATATTATGAAAATAGGATATGCACGGGTTTCAACCAAAGACCAAAACTTAGATTTACAAATTGAAGCTTTAGAAAAAGCAGGATGTGAAAAAATTTATCAAGAGAAAATTTCGGGTGCAACAAAGAATCGTCCGGAGCTCGATAAGATGATCGAACAATTTAGGGAAGGTGATGAGCTTTATGTTTGGAGATTGGACAGGTTGGGGAGAAGCTTAAAAAATATTATTGATCTTGTCTTAAGTTTGAGTAATAAAGGAATTATAATAAAAGGTCTTGTAGATTGTGTTGACACTTCAACGATTAATGGCAGGCTATTTTTAAATTTAATGGCTTCTCTTGCTGAATACGAAAGGGAGTTGATAAGAGAAAGAACCAATGCAGGATTGGAATCTGCAAGAGCAGGAGGAAGGCCAAAAGGTTATACCACGGAAACAATTTCAAAGCTACTACTTCTACGTTCAATTTATCAAGATCCAACACTACGTCCGGAAGATATTTACAAACCCTTAGGATTGACCAGGGCAACATTTTACAGGTATGCTAAAATTCTTGATCATCATACTGATGAAGAAATAAGGAATATGGCAGTAAAAAAGAAGTGAATCTAATTTGTTTTCTAAATACAAATTAGAATTAAATCACAATAAGTTTTAATTTTTTTTGTGATTTACGGTATCCCGCAATTTGTTATTGATTAGAATAATTACCTTTGATTCCTCTATACTTAATCCAGATAGATTTTAATTCATTGCAAGAAATATCAAATACGACAAATATTTTAAATAACCATTATGAAAACAACAATTACTTTTTTTACTATTCTTTTATCAATAATCACTATTCAAGCTCAAGAAAGTATTGACTTATTGACCTACGAAAATACTCAGGATATCAATTTCTTCACCTCTGTTAAAAATGGTGCTTTGATTAAGGAATATATCACAACCACTAAAAATAGTGTGAAGGTTGGTGATACTTTAATTTTAGGATCTCCAACCTCTCAAGAAATGAATACAAAAACATATTCAGGCAGTTATGGTAATAGAGTAAGAGGGGGTGTTTCACAATCTAGGAGCACTTCAAAAAAAACCTATGAATTTATACAGCTGGGAAGACCTGCTGGATTTGGAAGTGTTATGTCAGCAATGGGTGGTAATGCACAGAACATGGCAGATAACAGTTTAAAGAACACTAAAGTTATTGTAAATGAAATAAAAACATATCATAGAGGCAGTAAAAATAAACCCTTATATGTAGTTATGGTTTTGGGAGAGATAAATGGTAGAGCTTTTGGAATAAATAAATATTTGAGCGTGATGGATACGGAGTTGGGGATTGAGTCTGGTGAGATTCTTTTGAAAAACAGAAAAATGACCAGAGATGAAGCGATTGCAAAATTAAAAGAGGCGAAAGAGCTGGTAGAAATTGATATGATGAGTAAAGAGGAGTTTGACGAATTGAAAAAGGAACTCGCTCCAATTATCACAAATAACTAAGAATAATTCTTTTGATAAGTAGCAATATGCGCTATACTATAACGGGTATAAACAAGTTATACTATATTTTTCAAGTATCACTTCACAACATCTAGAACATGAACGAAATAAGTAATACTTTTTTGAAATTTGCTAAACGATAAAATTATGGAAACGTTATATAATAAAAATGGTGAACCTATAGCTTATGTAAGTGATGATAATGAACATATTTATCAGTTTAATGGTCAACCGGTAGCATATCTGAAAGACGAAAATATTTATAATTATTATGGTAGATATTTAGGATGGAAGTATGATGGATGGTATTTTGATAGGAATGGTCACCGAGCATTTTTCACAGAAAATGCTGTTGGAGGTCCTATAAAGCCAATTAAAAAAATAAAACCAATTAAAGCAATAAAAAATATTAGACCAATAAAATCTATTAAGGAAATTAGACCGATCAAACCGATTCGTTCTTTATCTTGGTCATCTTTCCAGCTGTATGAATATTTTTTTCAATAAGATTGATTGGTAAATAATCTAAAAAAAACTAATATAAAATAAATTTTATATTAGTAGCATAAATAGCTTTACTAAGAAGTTGGCAGAAATTACAAAATCACATCCCGCAATAAGAAAAATGAATAAACTAAAATTATTTTTGACTTTGACTTTTATTTCCTTTTGTCTATCTAATTTGATTGCTCAAAAAACCGATGGAATTCATTCGATAGTTATTTTCGAATTTAAAGGAAATGGAATAATAAAAATTGACAGTAATGGAGAAACAAATTTTGGAGAAAAAATTGATCTAAAAAAGCTTAATAAAAAAATTGAAAAATTTTTAGTTTTTGCTGATTACAAGAAATCAGAACCTAATAATAATCCTCCACCACCAGTTTCAAAACCAAATGAAGGAACTAAAAATACGTATATAACAATTATTCTGGAAGAAGATTTTTTAAAAGATAAAGATTATGCTAACAAAACAAAATACGCTAAAGAATATAAAAATGTTGAGCAAGAATTTACTCAATATGAAATATTAAATCTTTTATCAAAAAATGATAAAGAAAAAATTCTAAAGAACTTGCAGAAAAAGTAACTTCTGCCAACAAGGATTTTGCATTAGTGGGGAGAATCAGGAAAGTTCAACATTAATTCTCCGATTGAACTTTTGTACAAAATTGAAGATTTGTTTTCGATTGTACTAACATGACACAGACCCGAAACTTTATCTATAGGTAAAACGGAATCTCAAAAAACGATTATAAACATGGTTTCTTATTAAAGCTTAAATTCATTTGATGATTACTAAAAAAAAGGAAAAGATATTAATTAATAATTGCAAATCTTTGATTAATTATTTGTCTCAACATTCTCCTAATAGTGTAAAGGATGAGGGACACCGGGTAGTCAGAAAAACTTTGAAAAATTTTATTTTTAAGGGTGACTTTCATGGGATAGAATTCAAAAATGTTAAATTCGTTAATTGTGAATTTGACGGGATTTTTGGTTTTTTCTGTATCTTTCAAATCTGTGAATTTACAAATTGTGACTTTCGGAATTCTAGATTCAGTCATTTGGAACTTAACTGGAATGCCTTGTATTTTGAAAGATGCTATTTTAGAAATATTGAAATTGACGAAGGCAGTATATTTAATCTAACCTTTCTTAAATGTACAATTGGTACATTTAATCTGACAGGTCATTATCCTGTAGAAAATATTCGATTCTATGAATGTACTATTGATGAAACTAATTTTTCAAACATTTCTTACTACCCTGAGGACGAAGTTGTTAAAAGAGATGATGAATTTATAGATTTACTATTCCAAGATTGCGATATAATTTCTACAAATTTCCATAGTTTAGATCTTAGAAACAGTAGGTATGTTGATAGTAGATTTTATAAGAGTGGTTTTACTGATTGTATTTTAAATAATGAAACATTTGTAAATACAAAAGATATTAAGATAGAAAGTTACGCTACTTTAGATTTTCAAACTATTTTGAAAAGTGATAATTTAAACTTCAATATTTTGCATAATTATTTTAATATTAAAGAAAACATTGATCTAAAAGATGTAATTTCAAATATGACTAAAAAGAAAAAATTTTCAACAGTTTTCATCTCCTACAGTTTTAAAGATTCATTGATAGCAAAGAAAATTAATGAATCTTTAAATAATAACAATATTCGAACATTTATATGGGAAAAAGATGCTCCCGGAGGAAAGTCCTTGGAGGATATCATGACATCAGGAATTGGAGCACATGACAAACTGCTATTTATCTCATCCGAGCACTCAATTAAAAGTAAGGCTTGCCAGTTTGAATTAACTACTGCAAGAAATAAGCAAGAAGCAACATGGGAGAATATTTTCTTTCCGATAATAATAGATAGTTTTTTGTTTGATGTAACGAAAAATCAGATCAGGCCAGTTGAATATGCCAATGAATATTGGATTAATATTGAAGAAATACGCTCAATAAATGCATTGGATTTTACTAGATTTAATAATGAAAAAGATTACGACGAAGTTGATTTTGAGAAAATCATGAATAAAGTTATTAATGGGTTAAAAATTGATTAATTTCTGCGTCTACTTATCAAAGTAGGTTGCTGAATGTTTGATGTATTTTAAACTTCTAAAAAATCTAGAAGTCTCAAAAAACGATGAAACTAGAAAAGGAATTTACCAATAATATTACAATCATAGGTTCGTATCATTCTGAAATAGGAATGTGTAACCCTTCTGAGCTATACAGAATTATAGAAATTTTCAAGCCTGATGTAATTTTTGAAGAACTTCCTACCAATGTTTTTTATTCTATCTACTCCGGTCGACACCCACCTAATACCGTAGAATCAAAGGCAGTTAGCGCATATATAAAAAATAATAATCCAAAACATTTCCCTGTAGATACTTACAGTTATGATTTCGATAAAATATTCTCGGAATATGAACTTTTATTTCAGTTTGATGATAATTATGAAATTATCTTTACAGAATTAATTAAGAATATTCAACAATATGGTTTCAAATTCTTAAATAGTTCACGATGTACAAAAAAAATTACAGAATTAAAAAGGTTAGAATTAAAGATCTTAACTGATAATTGTTCCAAAGAACTCTTGACAAAATATTTACAAGAAGAAGAGATTCATGATAAACGTGAATGGGAGATTTTAAAGAACATCTATAATTACAGTATAAACAATCCTTTTAATAATGCGATTCTTATTTGCGGGACTGACCATAAAAAGGGACTTTTAGAAAAACTAAATCATAATTCTTTTAAAGATAAAACAATGATAAATTGGTTACATATGCACCATGACGAATAATTCTAAAGGAGCTCATACATTTAGAGGAAGTCTCAAAACTATCATGTGATTTGGTATTGAATGTTTACTCTTTTGTATATAAAATTAATAATAAAACTTAAAAATAAAAAATGGGAAAATTTGTAATCTCACAAAGATTTAATGGAGACTATCAGTTTAATCTGAAAGCTATTAATGGTCAGATTATTTTGACTAGTGAAGGTTATAGCTCAAAAGAAGGCTGCAAAAATGGTGTTGAAGCTGTTAAAGTATATTCTATAGAAGACTCAAAGTATGATAGGAGATCTGCGACAAATGGAGGATATTACTTCAATCTAAGAGCAAAAAATGGTGAAATTATTGGAACTAGCGAGATCTATCAATCTAAAAATGGTATGGAAAACGGAATTCAAGCTGTGAAAAATAATGCACCCAAGGCTGTAATAGAAGATTTTGTATTATGATTCCAATAAAAAATGAATTAGCTAAAGATCCGGCGATTAATGTAAAACTTTTAATTGACACAAATATATATTTAGATTTTTATCGTAGTAAGAAAGATTCCATTCAATTACTCAGTGAATTAGCTAAACACTTTGATAAAATTATTCTTACTGATCAGATCGTTCAAGAGTTTGAACGAAATAGAGAGGTTGTCATAAATGTAATGAAAAAAAGTTTTGAATCTGAATCAAATCTTCAGTATATTTCGAGTGCATATCTACAAAATTTACCAGAATTTTCTTATTTACTAGAATCCTTAAAAGATTATAATGAAAAACGGAAGCTTGTTATTGGAGCTATTGAAATAATACTCGAAACACCTGAAAAAGATCCCATATATTCTTTTTTTACGGACATGATTAGAGAATTTACAAAGAAAGATGCTATATTAAATACAACTAATGAAATTATTGATAAAGCTCACAAAAGAAAACTAATAGGAAATCCACCTACATCTTCCAACTTTTCTATTGGAGATGAAATTAATTGGGAAATTATTCTTGCTAATGTTAAAGATAATATTATCATTATTGGTAGAGACAATACTTACACAAATAATTTTTCCTTTTTAAAAAGAGATTTTCATTCTAAAACAGGTCGCTTCATTTTGAAACAGACCAATAGCATAACAGAAGCTCTAAAAGAGATTGGAGTATCAACATCTAAAGAATTGGAAGATATTGAAAAGAAAATGCTTGTTGAATTAAATAACTACAATGACTTTTGGAAGCATCAAACTAAAGGTGAAAATGATCAAATAGTAAAATAATATTGTTTTTTTCTGCGGCTAATTAATCTCAAAAAACGATTATTAAGAATAAAATCAAATGAAAAAGATACCGTTACTTTTAATTCTTTGTATGCATTTTTCTCTTGTAGCTCAAAAGAAAAAAAATAATGTACAAGATGAGTTTGGGTGCTATCTTCCAACTGGCGAAAAATGCAATGTTGGAAGTCTTAAAAATATTACTGTAGGAGAAATTAATAAAAAGTTCGAAAAATCAGGAAGGATTTGGAATGCATATTTACCTGAAGACCAAGTAGACATAAGTTTTAAATCCTTTACAATGACACCTCTTTTTATATTAACTTTAAATAACCAGTCATTTTCATCTGATAAAATCCAAGAGCTTATTAACAAAGTCAATGAAGACAACTCTAGTTATGCTTATTATTTCGGTAAAAATATTTTTAATGAGCATCATTGGGGCGTAAAAGCAGATATTAAACGATTTATTCAACGAAAAATTTTAGATCAACAATTTCTTTTCGATACGTTAGGTTTTCCTAATGATGTTAAAAATTCCTTGTATGACGGAAATCCTGTAAAATGTTTTGTATATAATGAGGTTGGTGTTAGAATATATTTTTCAGAAGGATTTGCAATTGGATTTGATGAAATAGACAAAAAATAATCTCAGAAAACGATTGATTTTCTATTAATTTACAAACAAAAACTAATATCAGTGGATAAATAATAGAAACGGCGAAGATTTTTATTTCCTCGCCGTCAATAATTGACCCTATAATAATCTGTGCGATTATTTATTCAAGTAATTCACCCATCCCGAATAAGGCTAAACCTTTACCATATTGTTCTTCAACGGCTTTATTCGCAGCATTAATATATTCTCCCGTGATAGGATCAACAACCGTTCTCAAAGGTCTTTTGCCCTTTTCAGTACCAATAAGCTTTACGATGGCATCTGCAACATCCTGTGGATTGGTTTGATGGGACTCAATCAGCCCGCCAAGAGCTGTCATCATCTTCCCGGGAATTTCTGCAATAGCACCATACCCTTCAAATACGGATTGATCTGAAGCATAGCCTGTCTTTAGCGACATCTCAGTTGGAAAAGCACCAGGCTCGACAACGGCAACATCAACTCCTAGACGCTTAACTTCGTAATGCAAACCTTCACTCAGACCTTCCAATCCAAACTTCGAAGCGGCATAAACCGTTCCAAAAGGAAATGAAACTCTTCCAAATCCGCTCGTTACATTAATAATCAACCCATCTTCCTGTTTACGCATAACCGGTAAAACCTGTTTAATAAATCTCCATGGTGCAAATACATTCACATCAAACATTGCCTGTACGTCGGCAGTTGTAAAGCTTTCGGCTACACCATTCATTGAAAACCCTGCGTTATTGACCAATATATCAATAGCACCTTCTTTTGTAATAATAGTTTGTATGGCTTGATTCACGCTATCATCGTCCGTAATTGTAACATCCAGAACAGTTACATTTTCAACTGCTGAGAGCGCTTGTGCTTTTTCTGCATTTTTACCAACGGTATCTCTCATTGTTGCATAAACTTGATGTCCTAATGCTGCAACACTGTGTGCAGTCAGCCAACCAAAACCACTGTTTGTACCTGTAATCAATACTACTTTTTTGCTCATCTTTTTATTTTTTAAATGATGATACAAAGGTTGGTGAACTGAGTCGGAAAACATTTACCATTTGGTAAAAAGCATCATTTAACGATATTTTTCCTTATTCTACTAAGAGATTGCTGGGTGATCCCCAAATAAGAAGCCACCTGTGAAAGAGGAACACGATTCACAAGCCCCGGAAATTGACTGATGAACGACAAATAACGGGTTGTTGCATCCTCAGATACCAAAGGACTTCTACGTTCGAGAGCTTTCATCAGACAGTTTTTGACAATAAGATTCTCCATATCTTTCCAGCCGACAATAGTATTTCCAATTTCGTCCCAGTTCTTTTTCGAAAAAACAAGTAATTCACAATCTGTTATAGCTTGGATATACTCCGAAGCGACCATTTGTGCCTCAAATCTTTGTTGATCAGAAACAAAATTATTCTCTTCAACAAAAGAGTGTGTAATCTCTTCGCTCTTATTATTATAATAACAGAATCGGGTAACTCCTTTAAGAAGAAACCCAACATACCGTGGAATTTTACCGGCTTCAGAAAAATATTCATCTTTGCGAAGTTCAATTGTTTCCGCCTTGCTTAATATCAATTCAATCTGCTGACTGTTTAAATTACCGAACTGTAATATATAATTCACAAATTCTTCCATTTTACAAATTTCAGCTTTATCATTGAAAACCAATTTACCATATGTTAAAAAAAATATCGCTGAACAAAAAACAATTTTTAAAATATCAATTATCAACGAATCAATCGCCCATAGTAGTGAGATACTGCTTGGTTATGCGTATAATTTACGAGTAATCGGGGGTAAGAATCTAAATGCGATAAATAATCCCTGATCAATTTTTTCTTAAATAAATCAACCATCTGTAAAATAATTTTATCCTCAATTGGGATACAAACAGTCTGAATATGGATACAACTATCGATTCTTAAATAGTCACCTTTGCTGCATCAATTTTAAAACAATTAACATTATGCAGACAAATGAAAACAAGGTAGCTCTGATATCAGGAGCAAATACAGGTGTAGGATTTCAGATTGCTAAAGCACTCATTGAGAATCGATATATTGTGTATGTAGGCTCCCGTGACAAAAAAAAGGGCGAAGCTGCTGCTGATCAACTTGGGGAACATGCACGCGCAATCCAGCTTGATATTACCGACCCCGAATCAATTAAAGCAGCAGTAGAAACAGTTGAGCGTGAATATGGATATTTGACACTGCTCGTAAATAATGCTGCGGTTTCTCACGCCGGTGAACAAGGTCGTACCATGGAAGAGATTCTGGACTCTCAACGCGCTTCAATTGTACCTATTACTGGATTGAAAACAGTCTGGGAGACGAATGTGTTTGGAACGCTTGCTTTAACTCAGGCTTTTATTCCATTATTGCATAGAGCAAAAAAAGCCCGGATTGTGACCATCTCAAGTGCTTTAGGGTCATTGACAATTAATTCAAATCCGGAAAACCCATATCGTTCCAGTTTTGACGCAGTCTACGGTGCTTCAAAAACTGCACTTAACGGTATTTTTCTTTCATTGGCAATCGATCTGGAAAAAACCGATATCAAGGTTCACTTGGTAAGTCCAGGATTTACCGCGACGGCACTCAATAACTTTCAGGGAACAGACTCCGTTGAGGTAGGCTCCATAGAGCCAATCAGGGTGGCTTTAGCTGAAGATCTTCCGACAGGTAGTTTTACAGGCCCCGAAAATTTCAGCGGAAAGGATAATAATCTTGCGTGGTAATTTTTAAAACAAAAACCTATGATCAAATATCGTAGGTTTTTTTTACATTTATTATTATGAAAAGCAAAGACGATAAACTGATACGCTTCATATCAATATCGGAAAGTCATCAAGCCTTTGGATTGCCTACCCCGCAACATCCAATGATAAGTCTTGTTAATTTCAATCAAGACAATCCTTTCAATATGGCAATGGCGCCTATATATGATGTTCTGAGTTTCTATAAAATCACCTTCATTACCAGGAATAGAGGAAGGCTGAAATATGGCCGTGATTACTACGATTACGATGAAGGTAGTATGCTGTTTTTGGCACCCAACCAATTGGTGGGAAGCACTGATTACAACAGTGAAACTCACTGTTATATTTTGCTGATTCACCCGGATTTTCTGCTTGGTCATCCCATAGCAAGGAAAATAAAAGATTATAGCTACTTTTTATACTCATCCAACGAAGCATTGCATCTTTCGGACTCTGAAAAAGAGATTATACTATCCATTTGCAAAATCATGGAACAGGAACTCAGCCAACGTATTGATGAATTTAGCGAAGAGGTGGTAATTGCTCAAATTGAATTGTTGCTGAGCTATGTTAATAGATTTTACAAACGTCAGTTTATTACCAGAAAAATACCCAACAATGACATTCTTCAGAAGACTGAGACAATTCTTGATGATTACTTGAACAGTCAGGAAACTTTAAATCACGGACTACCAACTGTCCAATATATTTCGGATAAGCTGAATATTTCACCCGGATACCTCAGCGACGTCTTACGTTCACTCATAGGAAAAAACACACAGCAATACATACGGGAGAAACTTACTGAAAAAGGAAAAGAGAGACTTACCAATACCAATTTTACTGTATCCCAAATAGCGTATGAATTGGGTTTTGAACATCCACAGTCTTTCAGCAAAATGTTCAAAACAGCAACCGGTCTTACTCCTTTGGAATTTCGCACTTCATTTAATTAATCTACGACAAATTATATTTGGCAGGAGAAAATAATTTGATTTGCAAGGTTTTCAAAAATTATGCACTTCAGGGTACATAGATCTGAGTCACTATAAATTCAATACGATCATTAAAATTAAAAAAACTCCTAAAAACGTAATTTTAGGAGTTCTTTAATGTATCTATAAAGTAAATTATTCCGTAATTCTTTCCAGAGTTTCGAATTTACCATAAGAAGCTCTCAATTTAACCAGTTGATCAGCTACTACAACTGTACTTTGCGGACATAAATTTCCACTTTGCAAAGCTTCTTGATAAGCATCAATTGCAGCTTTTTCACCAAAAACAACATTCTCCAAAGTAGATTCTGCATGATCACCTCCAAAAGAATTTTTGATATCGATCCATGTTCTGTGCAATGCTCCTGCAGTTGTTGAGCTGTCATCCGGATTACCTCCTCTTTCGGTAATTAATCCCATCAGATCCGATTTCATCGTTTGAGATTCACGTACCATCTGGTCATAATCATTTTTTAGTCCGCTGTATGAGTCCCATACTTTTTCTTCTACCTTAGCAAATCCTTGGATTCTGTCATTTGTAATGTTTAATAAATCATTCAGTGTCGATACTGTTTTACTGTTGTCCATAATAATATTTTTTGATTAGTGTACTCATATATTTACAATGACTGTACCATGTGGTACCACCTCAAATGCTAAAGTTTTCTTAAATAAAGAAATCGCACAATCTTTTTTACATAGTAAATATGAGTTGAAGCAGTGTATAAAAAAATATTTATTCTTCAATTAAAGTCTCCATCCGGTTAATCAATGAGCGTTCGCTACTTTCTCCTCACGTTATTACCAATTAGAATTCAGACGGCAAGCTCAAGGTAGATATCAATTTCAATCCAGATACTGAATGCTAATGCAAACAATAAAGTGTACCATAGCAGATCAATCTGTTTCCTTAGCTGTATTAGAAAAACGGCAATAACGAAAAGAGGGCAGGTTATGAGATAAGTTAGAATAGCTGTACCAAAGACAACAAAAATATCATAGTAATAATCGCCCAATAATAGTGTAATTGCAAAGTGTATACACCAAACAACCAACGGCAGTACGATGCATAAAATCCACTTCCAAAGTTTTTTCATCTGCAGTTTTTCTGCTACCTGACGATAATTTTTGATAAGCAGAAATGCAATCACAATAAATAACAGAATAAGTATTGCAATCTGGATCAATTTGTATCGAGCAACATCTTCCCTCGTATTAACATAATCCGTTTTTATAACGCTTTCATTTTCAAACAGCTGTTTTTTTGTACGCTCACCGTTAACAAACGTTACTTTACTTGAAAACTTACCATTGTTATTTTGAAAAGTCCAGACAGAATCTTCAATACCCTTTTTATATAATCCTGTAATCACTACTCTCCCATCCTTTTTCCTAATAAATTTTCCATCCAAACGCCCACCATTGAATCGTACAGAATCCACTCCTTCAGGTGTTCTTATGTTTAAATAAGTGATTGTTCCAGGCTTAACTAATTGTACTCCATTGCCAATCATCAGCGAGACGGAATAATCCAAATTTTTAATGGCATCGTTCTTATTGTAATCATCATATTTTATTGGCTGTTTTGACAAATCAAGCTCTTCGATTTTGACGACCAGTAATGAATCAAGTCTGTAGTACTGCAAATGCTCGTAATCAATGATGTCAATAAGTTTGTTAGACTTCAAAAGTACATATTGCGGCTGATCAAATCTTTGTGTATATCTAGGTTTGCTTGTAGAATAAAATGAGAAAATCGCAATTGCTCCGATGATGTAAGGATTAGTTTTCTTCTGCCATAATGAAAGTTCAGATCTCTGCTGATTTTTGTTCAGACTAATCCATGCTGCAAATAAAACGGGTAGAACAAAAAGATCCGTCAGATCAACCGTTCTTTCAATAACAAAAAATGTTTCACTAAAAAAAATGGATAAACGGCTGGGAATAAGTACTTTTCCAATAAACAAAAAATAATGCCGTTGCAATGAAAATTGCAGATCTGTATCTCGGAAGCAAAACAGACCAAAAAATAGGAAATATAAAAAGCCCGCACAAATCTGACAGTTTTCCGGTAACGTGATTATGATAAGTTGTTTTAAGATAAAAATCATTCAGAATCAATAATCCTAAACATAAAATAAATGGGAAAGAAACTATTGGATTCAGACGTTGTTGCATAGTATTGAATTGGTATCGATCTTAAAACTAAATATTATCTCCTAACTTCTTTAAAATTAGATAAAAAACAACAGGCAATAATAAAAAGGTACAATTATTTTTAAGGATAAATCTTAATACTACTCATTCGCTAGTTCCACTCATCATCTGATAAGATCACAGTCAGATAGTTTGTAACCAGAATTATATTTTCGACCAGAACTATTTAATGAATTATTTAGCGGATCGAATGATAATATTTTTCCCGGATTGTACAAAGTGACTGTTTCCTCGGTAGTGGATTGTTTTAGGATATTTTGGAACTTTTGCCACATGAGCTTTTACAATCTCAAAAATAAAAAAATTATAATCATTGACCAGCTTACTGTCATATAAACGACATTCGAAATTGGCATAACAGTTAACCAACAATGGTGCATTTACCATTTCTCCTTCGGCAGTATTCAAGTTAAACTCTTCAAATTTATCGATTTCCGAACCACTGCAATTTCCTATTGAAACCACTGTCTTGGACAACTCCAATGTTGGTAGGTTGATTACGCATTCTTTACTTTTTCTTATTAATTCGAAACTAGGATTTTGAGAGCGCAACGTGCCACCATCATCCCAATCAATGACTTAAAGGCTGTTTGGGAAACGAACGTCTTTGCCACGCTTTCCATTACTCAGGCATTTTTACCTCTTTTGCAAAAAGCGCCTGCTGCAAGAATAGTGACCGTTTCCAGCGCATTGGGATCTTTGACGATCAATGGAAACCCTGAAAATCCCTACCGCTCAGCCTTTGATGCTGCTTACGGCGCATCGAAAACGGCGCTCAATGGGATCTTCCTTTCTTTGGCGATAGACCTTGAACGTACTAATATCAAAGTTCATCTGGTAAGTCCTGGTTTTACCGCTACTGCACTCAATAATTTTCAGGGAACCGATAAAGTAGAAGAAGGCTCTAAGGAACCCATAAGAGTGGCATTGACAGAAGATCTTCCCAATGGAAGTTTTACCGGACCAGCTAATTTCAGCGGACCGGATAACATTCTACCCTGGTAAGATTTGACCAACTTAAAAAACCTATGATGATCTTTTTGTCATAGGTTTTTTTATAAATTTATGATATGAAAAGAAAAGACGATAAACTTATACGGTTTATTTCCATTTCGGAAAGCCATCAGGCTTTTGGACTGCCTGCACCACAGCATCCACTGATCAGCCTGGTTCATTTTAATGAAAGCAATCCTTTCAATACGGACATGGCACCGATCTATGATGTCCTGAGTTTCTATAAAATAACTTTTATCACAAAGAATAGTGGAAAGCTGAAATATGGTCAGGATTACTATGACTTCAATGAAGGCAGTATGTTGTTCTTTGCGCCCAACCAATTGGTAGGAACCACAGAATATAACAGCGGTACTTATTGTTACCTGTTGCTCATCCACCCTGATTTTCTATTGGGCCATCCTCTGGCGAAAAAAATCAGGCAGTACGGTTACTTCTCCTACTCGTCCAATGAAGCCTTGCATTTGTCTGATAAAGAAAAAGCAATGATGCTTTCCGTTTATCAGATCATGGAACAGGAGCTAAATAACGGTGTTGATGAATTCAGTCAAGAAGTTATAATTGCCCAGATCGAATTGATGCTAAGCTATGTGAATCGGTTTTATAATCGCCAATTCATTACCCGAAAAACTGCCAATAATGACATTCTTGAGAAAACAGAAAGCATTCTGGATGATTACATTAATCAGAAAACGTTGCATTTGGGTGTTCCCACCGTACAGTATCTGTCTGACCAATTGCATATTTCGCCAGGTTATCTCAGTGATATGCTGCGCTCGCTTATTGGTAAAAACACAAAACAATACATCCACGAAAAGCTCATTGAAAAAGCAAAAGAAAGATTAACGAATACGGAATTAACAGTCAGCGAGATTGCTTATGAATTGGGTTTTGAACATCCGCAATCTTTCAGCAAACTTTTCAAAATAAAGACCGATATGTCTCCTTTAGAGTTTAGAAATTCCTTTCACTAGCAGGGTTTAACATCAGTAATATGCAGGTATGAACTGGCGAGATGCCATATAGTTTTTCGCGCACTTAAATTAAAACCCATTAGATTGCAAATTGAAGTAAAGTTCGACTTTTTCTATCTTCTATTTAATTCGTATAATTTAATGAAATGACCTGTAATAAGATCTAATAAGCTTATTTATACCAAGAGAATAATAAGGATCAAAATTTCAATGAACTGCAATTGCATCTTGTGAGGTTTCTGACTTTTTCTATGCAGATCACCATTCAGGCAGGCACAAGGAAAACTGCAATCAATTCCTTGAAAACAATAAGAAAGCACATAGATAAAGCTTGAAATATTTTTGTGGAGGGTTTGTAATCTCCAACTACGGATACCCAAAAAGATTTTTTTCCGCAGTGACCACGGAATATATTTGCTATAGAAAATCAGCTAGCCTCATATGGAATCATTGTCGTTGAAATAAGATTTGTTTATGAAAAGTCAATAAAAAGAATGTTGCGGAGGTTTTAAAAGTAAAGAAATTGGTTCAAGAGCTATAACTGTCAGAGAATAATAGTTGAATTCAGTACTTCATTTCAAACAATGATAAACATCTACAATGATGACGTATGTCCATTTGATTATGGTCTGAGTTAGAATGTAAATTGAATATGTAACGGGAATTAGTATTGTCGAACAAAAGTTTTTGATAAGATTAGTGAATATTTTTCCTCAGATCCATAAAATATGATCCAGACGGTAAACCTACTATCCAAATAATTTAAAAAGCAGAGAGAAAAGCTTGGAAGAAATTTTTGACCCTATCATTCAACTTCACAAAAAAGTACGATGATCCAATTAAAATCATCAAACATCAGTTTTATACTGACTGTTTTTATAAATTTGTAAAAAGCAAAGTAACGCAAAGCCACCTAATTTAGGATCAATATGCGCTATATTGTAGCGTATATAAATAGGTTATGCGCAAGCATTTCCAAGCATAATCCATAGACTGAACAATGAAAAAATTATTTAGTGCAATTAGGAAAAAAGAAATTAGCGAAGTGTCTAAAATTCTCGACAAAAGTCCAGAATTAGTAAATTGTATCGCAAAAGGAATATCCAAACGAGATGATGGAGAAATTCCTTTACAAACAGCAATTAAAACTGGAAACTATGACATAGCTAAACTATTAATTGATTGTGGAGCTAATGTAAAATTTATGGAAACAGAAATTGAAGATGAAGAATGGAGAAAACCAGTTTTACATTTTGCAGTTGAAGCAGTTATCGCCAATTCAAGAGACGAAATTTACATTCCTAAATATAGTCCACAAAATAAATCTGGATTTTTAGGATTATTAAAAAAAGACCAATGGACAGTAAAGAGTGAACCGACAAAAAATTATCAAGAAGCATTTAAAATTATGAAATTGCTCATAGAAGAAGGTGCTGAAATTCATTCAACTAACACAACTAATAATTATAAAATCAGTGCTATCGAATTTATTTGTAATCGAATTGAATATTATAAATTTGACCATAAAAGACCATTTGTTAAAGAAACTTTAGATGATTTGTTGCCAATGTTTGAATTATTTAAGATAACGAAAATTACTGACTTTGATTTGCCTAGCATTAGTCCAAAGGGAAATACTGTTTATCAGAGCTACGAAAATATAATTGACCAAATTTTTAGCTAAAAATATGCCATCAGGTAACATAGGCTTTGCAATAGTGAGGCGAAACTCCAAAGTTCAACAGTATTTCTTCGATTGAGCTTTTGTGGAAAATTAAAGATTTGTCCTTCGATTGCCCCACCATCGCAAAGCCCCAAAATGCTACCGATAAGCGTATCGCAACACAGAACGAAACAAAGAACATAAACTGAAAAATGATTTCAACCAAAGAACTAAATTTACCCGACAGACAAAAATTACAGACAATCTGCAAAGCAATTTCTGTTTTAGACGCAATTCTCTCACAAGAATGGGAATATCGTTATTATTCATACAACAATAAATGGGCAGACGATGAAGAATTTAGCGAAATGCGAAACGGTTCTGGCGACCAAATGCTGATTTTATTTAAACAAGGCGGTTGTGTAATAAATGGATTTGCTCACGAATATCAACAACAAGAAAAGCATAAACTAACAAAAGATTTACCTTCAATTTTTGACGAGTTTATTTTTGGCGAACCTGTAAAAACTATTGGAACAACTTTTTGTATCTGGACAACCGAAAACAAAAATTGGCAAACCGGACAAATAGAAAATGACGAAGACAATTCAAAAGAAATGTTGAATATTTTTGACGGGGATCCGCAAACTTATGTTGATTGGGCGACAGAATATTTTGACGAAAGTTTTATAGAAAATGGAATACCATTGCAAACGGTGACAGAAGTTTATAATGGAAAAACTCTGACAAAAGAAATGGTTTTGACAATCGTTGAAGAGCTTGAAGACTGGGAACAACTTGAAGACGACTTAAATAAAATTGGCTATCCGTATAATTTTAACTAAACGAAAAAAACGCTGCTGGTAACAAGGGTTTGCCAAAAGCGGAGCTGAAGTGCTTAGATTGAGCATTTGTGCAAGGTTTTTTTTAAAAAATACGCTAGAACCAGTTTGAACTATTTCAGTTTCTCACTATCTGAAAACGAGAATAAATAATGGTGAGTATAAAATCATTTGTAAATCAAATACAACAAATATGAAAAGTAAGATAATTTTAGTCCTCGTTCTTTTTTTTACCCTTATTCTAAATTCATGCGAAAAAAAGATAAAAAATGACCCAATAGCAGTTAAGGATAATTCTTTACTGCAGACCAAACTTTTAAATGAAACCAAAAAATTTAATGCACTGGCAAAAATAGACAGCAGTAATTCAAAAAAGCTTGAGGAAATCAAGCTCAGGTATAAAAGTATGGTAGATTCCATAGGATTCTGTCAAAATTGGAAAGGAAAGTTGACCTTACTTGACCTGGATGAAGTGGATACTTACTCAAGCGATACGGTTGTGATGAGAGTGGAAGTGGAGAATTTTTATGACAAAGGTTATCAGGATTATTTTTCCTTTATGCAGGTGAAGGCTATTCCTAAAAATGGAAAATTGTATGAAAAACTGAGCCGCATTAAAGAAAATAGCGAAGTCGTTTTTAGCGGTAGATTACTAAATGCAGGTTTGCACGATATGTCCCCAGGTTACGAGTTCAGCAATTTTAATATTGAAACTGAATTTTCGGATATCAGAGCATTGGATCAGTAAGGGTAAAGTACTGAACAAATCAATTAATAAAAACTATAATTTTTACCAGGAAAACATAGTGTTATTCGGTTTCGGATCGAAGATCAGTTATAGCCTATAATCTTATGACTTAAGACAAATTTTCGACTTATTGATTTCTTCGGGTGCAGACCTTAATTATTCTGCAACTACCAGAAAATCTGTTGTTGAAATGAATAAAAAGCTTTTGGAACAATTAAAAATTGAGATCTAGCCAAATACAATCAATCCTGCCAACTTAAATAATGACAGATAATAATTACACCGTTTTCAGACGCAATTATGAAGATCACATTTCTAAGAAATTGAGAGTGGGCAAAGAAGAATTTTATCATGACTATTACGAGACTAAGCAACCTTTTGGCTTAGCCATTTTTGGATTTCTAGTACTCATATTTGCGCTTTACATTCTGATAAAAACACATACACTTTACGGAATTTCATTAATTATTACAGGTTGTTTTTTCATTTATGGTGGACTTAAAAAAAGCAAATTAGTTTTCAGAATTTCTAAAAACGGAATATGGACCGCGGAATTCGGATTTATTTACTTCCGACATATTGAGCGTTTTGAATTTTATCGGTATATAGGAAAACACAGCTCAGAACGACTGAAAATTCATATTAAGAATTATAAAATTTATAAGATGGAAATGCCATTTTTAGAACTCACAATTTCTCGTCTTGACAATTATGGAGATCTGAAAAATATACTTGATAATGCCTTAATGATTGCAAATAAAAAAAACAAAAACAAAAACTACCGTTAACAAAAAATTTGTATTAACGTAGCGGTACTTATAAAAGTGGAAAAGGCAGTTTTCATAAGGGAGGAACTTACAAAAATTCCAGCACAGGGAACAAATACGGAAAACACAAATAAAAAATAATTTAATAGATTGCCGTTAGCCCCGACAATATCAGGCCTTTTTCTTCAGCAGTCCTAGTAATTGATGCTATTCTATTTTTTAAGATATTCCATAACATGCGTGGCAGTTAGGCCACGGATCAATATTGAAAAAAGGATTGTCAAAGAAATAATAGCCCATAATTCATCTTGATGATCAAATTCGAAATAGATCCAATACATCACTTTGTTAGACTTCCGGCCAGCAGATGAATAAGACACATCGTAAAACCTTTTGTCACGAAGCTGTTATAACATGCTACTCCAAAATTATTTCAACGAATGACTGGTTTTCCCGCCGTGATGGAAACCATGCGATATGTGTAACGGTAAAATAATCTCTATTCCTGCAAAACTCATTATTTTGATTTTCCGAGAGAAGTCAGGACACAGACAGAGTTTCACCAATTCGCGGAAGAAATGGAAGATTCCATTTGATTTTGACTGACGAACTATTGTGACATCAATAGACTTTCATGATTTTTATTCGAAGTTACTACATTTACATTTTATTGATGAAATACCTAGGACTAAAGTGTAATCACATCAATTTCTGCTTATGGCTACAAACAGATAGGTTATGGCTACATCCTCGTTCCATTGTCGACATACCTTTGCTTCACATTAATAATTAAAAAAACAGAAGTATGTCATCTCAAAAAAAAATTGCAGTCGTTACAGGAGGAAGCCGTGGCCTAGGAAAAAATATGGCACTAAGTCTTGCTAAAAATGGCTTGGATATCGTTTTTACGTACAACAGTCAAAAAGAAGCTGCCGACGAAGTTGTCAAACAAATTGAAGAACTCGGACAAAAAGGAATTGCATTGAAGCTAGATGTTTCAGATTCTTCCAGTTTCGATGAATTTACAAAAACTTTAACATCAGAATTGCAGTCTCAATTAAATACAGACAGATTTGATTTTCTAGTCAACAACGCCGGATTTATCCATTATGCAGAATTTGAAGATCTTACTGAAGATCAGTTCACGGAAATGGAAAATGTACACCTTAAAGGGCCACTTTTCCTCACCCAAAAGCTGTTGCCTCAAATCAATCCTTTCGGAGGGATCGTCAATGTTTCTTCCGGTCTTACACGTTTCGCCACACCGGGTTTTGCGGCTTATGCAGCATTAAAGGGCGCAATGGAAGTGTTGACAAAATATCAGGCAAAAGAATTGGGAAAAAGAAATATCAGAGTAAATGTTGTAGCTCCTGGCGCAATTGAAACAGATATAATGGGAGGCGCAGTTCGTGATAATGCAGAGATGAATCAATATCTGGCATCGCAGACGGCTCTCGGAAGAGTGGGACTTCCTGAAGATATAGGGGGTGTAGTAGCATTTTTATGCAGCGATGCGGCAGGCTGGATCAATGCACAGCGTATAGAGATCTCTGGAGGTTCTAATCTTTAAATCTGAAGTAGGTAACAGAATAAGATCTATAATAATTCAGATGAAAATAATTTAAACAACTGCATAATGGAAAATGAAATCAATGACTTAATGGTGAAAGCCTTAACTCAAGAAGAAATAGAGACCATAACAAAATTTTACGGCGCATTTAAAATGAAACAGCCGGAAATACTGGATGAGATCTGTATGCCTGACTGGAAAGATATTCCTCTGGCGCCTGGACAGGAGGATGGTCCTAAAGGTCTGCAGGAAATTATGAAGTATCTTTTTATAATTTGTGCAGATATTGAGATTGTCATCCACGATATTTTCGGGACGCATGAGCGTGCGGCGGTGAGAGCTTCTATGGAATTTACCCATGTTAACGAAATTATGGGAATCCCGCCAACGCACAAAAAAGTATCAATAGCCCTGCACGAATTTCATTATTTAAAAGATGGCAAGCTTACGCATACGTGGCATTTAGAGGATTGGTTTGGACTGCTAATGAAGAGCAGAGCATCTGCAATTGACTAATAGAATTTCGAAGGAATTTAATCTAATAATCTTTTAGAAGAATGAGCCTGTAATCGTGACCAAAAATTTAAATTTGTATTTATGGAAATAAATAGGATAAGATCTATCACAGAGTATCATCGCTTCAGAGGCCTTCCCAAGCCCGAACATCCTTTAATTAGCCTGGTTGATTATGCTTTGGTACAATTTCCAGAGGATGAAAAAGCGGTGAATATTGTGATGGATTTTTATTCTATTGCCTTAAAACGTGATATCGGAGCAAAGCTTCACTATGGGCAGCAGATGTATGATTTTGATGAAGGACTGATGTCTTTTATCGCACCCGGCCAGGTTTTGCGACTTGAGAAAGAACCAGATACATTGCATAATGGCTCTGGTTATCTTTTACAGATACACCCGGATTTTTTATGGAATTCACCATTGGCAAAAAACATTAAAAGTTATACATTTTTTGATTATTCTATTAATGAGGCGCTGTTCCTTTCTGATAAAGAAGAAAATATCATTGTCGGCATTCTTGAGAGCATCAGACAGGAATACCATACCAATATTGATAAATTCACTCAGGATCTGATCATCGCTCAGATAGAACTCCTGCTGAAATACTGCGATAGGTATTACAACCGCCAGTTTATTACCAGAAAG
>Ga0157370_10000100_pt1 | contig 98099 bp, 36 predicted proteins | sample C35metaG_FD_113463 | JGI IMG/M metagenome (GOLD analysis project Ga0157370, IMG submission 113463) | Corn rhizosphere microbial communities from Kellogg Biological Station, Michigan, USA - C3-5 metaG | ecosystem: Host-associated > Plants > Roots > Rhizosphere > Soil | place: USA: Michigan...
GCTCTATTAATACTGCCTGATGTGAATTTTTTCTCTCGGCCTAATACTGCAGTAAGAAACAAATCAGTATAGGATTGAAGCCTTAATACAACTACTTTCATAATTGGTGTTGTATTGTTTCGCCACTGATCTCTGTAAACTCGTTCATCTCGTACTGCTTAATTACATAAAGCGGATTAGGAAGTTTACTTCCTTTTTTCGGCACGGCAAAACCTGTCTGCTCAGCATATCCGTTATTAAGCAGTTTTAAACTGTTGATATAAAATCGTTTAAATTCCGGCTCAAAAAGATTGTACTTTTCAAATCGATCTGTAAGATGTGGGTTGCTCTGCTGATATTCTTCAATTGAACTTATTACGGTTTTCCAAAAGAGGTGTTCATCATAATCCATGTGAGAATGTAAAATATCCGACAGGTATCTAAAAAAGGCATCAAAAACACCTATTAGAATAAACAAAGGCGTATTTTCTTTATTAGATGATTGTATAAGACCGTCTTTAAGTTCAGCTGGTAATTTTGCTTTGGCTTCTTCAGTTAAAACAATATCATCAACAAAATCTTTAATAATAATACGCTGTGGTATTCCGTTTTTCATGACTAAAATAATATTCTCGCCATGAGGTGTTACACATAAAGAATGCTGATAATAAATATGCAGCAAAGGCTTTAAGTAGGCTTCCAGATATTGTTCCAGCCAGCGTTGAGTGCTAAGTCCGGAAACGTTTATCAGTTCCTGCAGAAAAGGACGATCGTTATCATCGATGTATAACAAAGACGCCATCGTCATGAGGTTTTCGTCAGGTTTACGATATTTTTCGGCACTTTCTCTCCATAATGCACCCAGCATTTCACGATAATGATATGGACTGTCGGTTATGGAATTGTACTGCGGATGACGATAAGAAATCGTAGCCACTTCGCCTAATAACACGACTTCTTTCTCCTCAAAATAAGGATCTTTATCGAGCATTTCTTTAACCCATTTTGTTACCCTTGGCGCAATATCCATTTGTTTTGGAGATAAGCCGCGGATGTTTCCTGTGCTCAAAATAGAGATCGCCGTTTTTACATAATGTTGGGAAGGATAACTTAAATTAAAGAAAGTTCTAATGCTTTGCTGAGGCGAATATACATCGTCGCTTTTGCCCAAAATAACTAAATATTGGTTAGCCAGATCCTGATGAAATTGAAGCAAAATTTTATTGTTCAACTGCCAGGGATGCACGGGAATAAAAACATAATCTTCAACGATAAGTTTCATATTGCGAAGCTTTTCCTGAAATTTGGTATAAACTTCGGCGCCTAATTCTTCGGTATAAAAATCATTAAAATTGATCGTTTCCAAGGCATTAAATGCAGCTCTTTTTTTATGGGCCGCCAGCCAGTATAAATCCGTATTCTTATTGGCTTCGGGGGCGTAATTGTGATAATCACTATTGTTGAAACCAACGCGTCCTTTATTTGCAATTACCCACGGATGTCCTTCCATTTGATGCTCAATAGTCTGATAATCGGCTTGTAAGTTCAGCCGCAGTCAGCTTTTCTCTGGTGTACAAATGAGCATCAGCGTATAAAGTGTTGAGAAGTTCTTCTGTATATTTTGCCAATGTAAAAGAATCTATTCCAAAGGTTTTTTGTAATTCCATAAAAAAACAAAGAACATCTTTGGCAGGTGAGGCTGTGCCGTTTTCCCATCTTTGGATACTTTCTTTTTCAATATGCCAGTATTCTAAAAGTCTTGGATAAGCCGAAAAAGTATAGTAAACCTCCGGAAGATCAGTTGTTAGTTTAAAATGGGTGACACCCTCTTTTTTACTTCCTGTAATGGCTGGTTTAGCAACATCTTCGTGCATTAATTCGGCTAAACTCTTGGCTAATAAATTGATATTTACTTTTTCCCAAACCTGAGTGGTAAAAACTTCTATGTGTGGTATTGTTTCTGTATTCATTTTAAGTTTGGTATTAAATACTAATTTCTTCCGCTTTTTCTGCGACAATACCCGAAAGGTCAAAATCCTGAAAAGCAATCCTCTTTTCTAACTTATAGACTTCACGTTTTGCTACTTCATTAATGATATAAGAATTGCGATACGCACCCATGCCCAAATCTGATGAAATGTAGCTGTGCGTATGAATTTCTGCATTCTGCACAAAAATTTCGCTGCCGTTATGATCTATACTGTAGTTTCTTTTTACATCATAACTGCCAGTTGAAGTTCTGCTGATGCGATGCTGAATGTCTTTAAGAAATTGAGGTTCCTGATAATGATATCCGGTGCCTAGAATTACATAGTCGGCTTGGTCTGTAAACTTTTTTTGCTGTTCTATCTGCTCCAGGTGCAATTCATGATTATGCTGAATTCCTGGAGTTATATCATCCAATTGTATATTTGGTCTGATTTTTACACCAATATCGTCGTTATCTACGCTAAGGGTGTACAGATGATCGTAAATCTGGTTGAGCAAATCAAAATTTACTCCTTTGAATTGAGATTTCTGGCGGTCCAGCATGACACTTCGAGTCGAGGATGGCATTTGATGGAAATAATCGATGTAATCCGGAGATGTATGCTCTAAAACAAGCTTAGAATATTCCATAGCAAAAAAACGATCCGGACGAGAATACCAATTCAGCTTTAGGTTTTTAGGTCTGTTTTGAAGCAGATCAAAGAACACTTCGGCCGCACTTTGCCCGGAACCAATTACAGTAACCGTATCCTGCTCTAATATTTCCTCTTTTCTGAATAAATAACTCGAGGTATGGGAAACGTTTTTCATTTCTTTTAGATCGACAAACTCAGGAAGTACCGGTACTGTACCCGTTCCTAATACTAATTTTTCGCAATAGTAAATTTTGGTTTGATCTTCCTCTTTATGGAATACGTGTAATTCATAAAGACCGTCTTTATAATAAATTTCTTTTACACTAGAGGAGAAGCGGCAGTTTTTAAGCTGTTTGATTACCCATTGACAATATAAATTATACTCTTTGCGCAGTACAAAGAAATTTTCGCGGATAAAAAATTTATATAAGCGATCTGTCTTTTTAAGAAAATTTAAAAAACTAAATTTACTTGTAGGATCGGCCATTGAAACACAGTCGCATAAAAATGGAGTCTGCAAGGTAACATGGTCAATAAGCAAACCCGGATGCCAGTTGAATTGCTCTTTTTGATCAAAAAAAAGTGATGAAACGTCATCGACCGGTTCTAACAAAGCCGCTAAGCCTAAATTGAAAGGTCCAATTCCGATTCCTATTAGTGAATATATTTTACGATCTTCCATATTATTGGTTTATAAGATTAGGTTCTGCTTCAGCGTTTATTACAATGTCTTGGTTTTGAGGGAATTTAGCCCAGTACCATTCGCGATAGCAAAAATTAAGATTGGAGGTTTTATGCGGCATTTCAATAACTTTTTCGATTTTAAAGCCATGAAAAGCTTTGTTCATCATCGAAGCTCTGGAATCGACAGCGCCTTCGCCAACCATTTTACCCACTTCGGGTTGAGCAAATACATAATCGATCATGCATTGTGTAGAGGGTGAAACAAATTTCAGTTTAGGATCTGTTGGCGCAATAAATTGATGCGTTCCGTAATCAGTAGGCAGCACATCATAATAATCTCCCAGCACATCGCGGGTAGGCCAGTATACTTCAATATTAAAAGTTGGTTCTCCGTTAGCCATTCCTATATAACTGTACAAACCATCTCCCGGAAGCAGGGTTCTGTAATACGTTTCAAGTTCGCGCAAAGGCCAGTCCATTTTCCAAGCTGCTTTAGCGTGATCACGATGAAACCATTCGTGCAGCATTTCCAGGTCATTATCTATATCAAGAGGGCGTAAACTTATAGTCACATCTTCTTTAGGGAAATAACGATTGTAGACTAAATCTTTTCCTTTTGGATTTATTAATTGCTCTGAAAAAAAGCGTTTGTGTAAAACATTTGGGAAATTGATGCGGGTAACGCCAGCAGGATTACCGCCGCAGTCGATATCATTAAGTGCCGTAAGTAAATTACCTTTCACTTTCCAATATCTGCTTTCTAGAATAAACGTAACCAGACCGCTTTCGTCTTCTTTTTGTAAAACCTCTAAAGCATCGTATAAAATATTTAGAAGATTCTTTTCATCGGCAAGTCCGTTGGCGCCAAAAGTATTTACAACAGCCAGTATATTTCCTACCCAGAAATAATGAAGCAGTAAATTGAATAAACGATCGTCTGGTATAAACATTTTTCCGTTTTCAGAGAAACCGGGTACGATAGCATTTAACTGCTCTTCAAAAGATTTTCGGAATAAAAAACTTTGATTATCACGGAAAAATAGTTTTTCAGGCAGGAACGCTCCATCCAATTGTACAAGTGTATTTTGCTGATGCCACTCGCAAACCATTCCCTGTTCATTAAACATTTTTACTACGCCGTTAAGTATAATATCAATGTATTTTTTGAACCAAATCTCACTGGTTTTTTCTACAGATAATCCGGTTTGTTCAGCAGCTTTTTGAATGATGTTCTCCATTCTGGAAGAATCTCCCAATATGCTGTCCTGACATAAAGAAGCTAATAAAGAGACATTATTTTCTTTTTCGGCTCCAGTATTTTTAAACGGATTGTATCGCACACTGGTAGAAAAAGGATCCAGTACATTTCCGTTATAGGATACAGATATAAAACCCGGATCACAAATCAATTCAATATCAGGATAGGTTTTCTTTACATTGTCTCCCCAGGCAGTCTGCATTAATCGTGATACATCATAGCCTCTGTAAAGTTCATGATAGTGATTAATACGTTCTGCTCCAGTAATTTTTACGTGAAGCGAAAATTTATACATATAATCGCTTTCGTTATTGTATACGGTTCTTACAGAGGAAGTTGCTGTGAATTCTTTTCCAAATTCACCTAAATCGATAAGCAGCTTTTCTTTTACCAGTGTATCAAATACGGCTTGGTTTTTAAAATGTGAAGCTTCCCACGGATGAACCGGAAGTACTTTCCACAGCGGATTTTTTTCCAGTAAATCCTGCAGCTTTTTATCTTCTTTACCTGCTTCTAATACTGTTGCTTTTGCAAAATCAGAAGGTAAAATATTATCTACAGATTTTTCGGTAACCAAATCAGGATGTACTAAAAAATAATGCAGCTTAAAATAACCGCCAGTTTCGGGAGCATATTTTAAAACTTCAGCTTCCGTAAATCCTTCACGACCTTTGGTAAGCGGATGCAGTAAATGCCCAGCCGGAAATAATTGTTCTGCTTCAATAAAAGTCATTTCAGCTTTATTAAAATCCTGTCCCGAAGTTTTAAAATGCTCTAAAAACTGCGCTATTTTTTCGGTGCTCAGCTGCATTCTTTTTTTTACATTTTTAGAATCTGCCAGCGGATACTGCTGTCTTATGTGAGTTGTAATTAGTTCTAAAAGACGATCTGCATCTATTTCTTTTATAGTTTCAGTAGTAAGATCACGTTCCATTACCGGAAAATCATATAAATGTCTGAAAGTTTCAGATCTGTAGCGTACTGGCGCATAGACTTCAACGTTATCAACAGGAAAATCCAATTTTAGATGAAGCTTATGATCGTACTTTGACATATAAGATTTCAGCACAGGATCGTATTTCGGAATCCCTTCATAAAAACTGCTGTTGCCTAATTCGCGCAGGCAGCAGTTAAGTAAAATAGTAAACGTAATATGGACTGCTTCCTGAGCAATCTCTTTAGGAGAAGATGTAGTCATTTCCGTGTTTTTTTATAATTGAAAGGATATTATTAATGTGTGCAATAGTCGTTAATGGATTCAAAATGGTGAACTTCAGGTAAAAAATGCCATTTACTTTTGTACTTGCCACTAAAACTTCACCATTAAAAAACATCTTCTTTTTGATATGTAAATTCATTTTACATGTATCTCCAGGCCAGCCGTCTAGTTTATATCTAAAAACCAAAACGCTTAAATCAGAATCGGTTAAAAGTTCAAAATCTTTGTCGTTGTCTATAATTTCAGCCGTTTGCTGTGTAGTTTCGATAATGGTTTCCGTATACTGCCCCAGTTTAGTTCTTCCCATGTGGCGCAGTGTACACCATAACTTTAAAGCATCAAAACGACGTGTACTTTGTACCAGAGACTTGTTAATTTGAGCTGGAAGTTCATCATAATCCTGCTCCTTAGGATTTAGATAATCGGCGTGGTGTTTTATAATATGAAGATGCTGTTTGTTTCTCACCATAAAAGCACTGCTGCATATAGGCTGAAAGAAAGATTTATGGTAGTCAATCGTAACAGAATCAGCTTGTTCGATACCGTTTAGAAGATGTTTATATTTGTCTGTCAATAATAAACCGCATCCATAAGCAGCGTCAACATGCATCCATAATTCATATTTTTTTGCCAGAATTGCAATTTCAGATAATGGATCAATATTTCCGAAATCGGTTGTACCGGCTGTAGCCACAATAGCAATAGGAATGTTGCCTTTTTCCAGTTCTTCAGTAATGGCCTGCTGTAATTTTTCAGTATCCATTCTATAACGGCTATCTGTAACAACCTGAACGATAGACTGCTCGCCAAGCCCTAAAATAGAAGCATTTTTTTGATTGCTGAAATGAGATTTCTCAGAAACAAAAATTCTAAACTTACTCGCTTCCGGAGGGCATCCGTTTAATTTGATGTTCCAATTCAGGAATTTCAAAGCAAAATAATCCCTTGCCAAAAGCAGTCCCATAAGGTTACTCTGCGAACCGCCTCCTGTAAAAATACCATCACAATCAGCATTATATCCAATTTGTTCACCTGTCCAGGCAATCAATTTTCTTTCTATAAATGTTCCTCCGGCACTTTGATCATACGTATCCTGTGATGAATTAATAGCGCTTATCAGCACATCGGCTGCTAAAGCCGGAATTACTACAGGACAATTTAAATGAGCTATATATTCTGGTAAATGATAGGCAGTTGCATGGTTGACATAAATTTCATCAATCTCATTCCAAAGGCTTTCATAATCTTGCAGCGGTACATCTAAGTTTACAGCTTCTACTTTATTTCGTATTTCCTCAGGTTTAATACCGCTGAATGGAATTTTGGTATTTTCAAGAAAACCATTTACGCGTTTTTGCACTAATGCTATGGCGTTGTTGTATTCTGTACCGGAATTTTCATGAAAAATATCCTGGTAAAATTGGTCTGCAGGACTTTTAACTAAGACTTCCTGATCGTTGTCTAATAGGTTTTGCATAATTATTAGTTTTTAAAATTTGGGTTACTTAAAATAGGTTACTTTGTTGGAAACAGGAGTTCTCTTTTTTCTTGATGGTTCAATATCTTCGGGATAGTATCCAACATAAATTAAACCGAGAGATTTTTCATTTTCGGCCAGATCAAATTGCTTTAAATAATCAATTGCACCTGCCGATGTACTCCAGTAACTGCCAATATTATGGGCAGTGCAGGTGAGGGCAATGTTTTGAACGGCAGATGAAACGGCGGCAACTTCTTCCCATTCCGGAAGGTTTATTTTGTGATTGCGAACCATGACAACGCCAATCACACAAGCTGAATTAAGAGGATATTCTTTAAGCAGATTGTACTTTTCGAGAGCCGTTTCGGCAGAAAATTTTTCATAATAGAAGTCTTTGTAATAAGCAGCCAAAAAGGAACCTAGTTTCTCTAAATAGCCATCCTTGAAAACAATAAACCTCCAAGGTTCGGTCATTTTGTGCGTAGGCGCATAAGTTGCATTTATTAAAATTTCATTTAATAATTCATCCGGTATGTCTTGCTTAATAAACTCATCAGCATAAACACTTCGTCTGGTCCGGATAATCTTTGAAATTTTTTTTTGCAAATCTGAGCCCTTTATTTTACTGGGTTTAGTGCTAATATTCATATTTTTTTAATAAATTTTTTAAGAAAATTCTTTTTTAAATTATAAAAACAAATATATTTGTAAGTAGATTTTATTTAGAATGAATAAAAACAGCGCGAGCAAATGTAGAAATTAATCTTTATAAAAAAAATAAAACCGAAAAAAAATTATACGAAATCCTGTACGTTTTTAAAGTACATTGGAACAAGGTTTTATTTGTATAGAATTTAGTTTTAGAAGTTTGTGTTTTTTATTTGTCCCAATTGTTATTAACTGTTAAATAAACTAATGAAATGAAATCACAATCCTTAATTGAAGATGAAATACCAGTAAAAGAAAATTATGCCTATCAGATTCCTACAAGCCCGCTGATAGTGGAGATTATGCCTCAGGAAAGAAATATTTTATCTAATGTGGGAGCACTTTTGGAGAAAGCATTCCAGAGCTATGAAAATCCAGATTATATAGAGGCGCTTCATCTTTATTCTTTTCAGCTTCTTCCGGAAAGAATAGCCAGAATCTTAAGCCGTTTTGGAACAGACTTTTCGGCAGATCAATACGGAGCCATTATTTTTAGAGGCCTTCTGGAAGTCGATCAGGATCATCTGGGACCTACTCCCTCTAACTGGCAGAGTGCCGATTATTCCAAACTTAATAAATACGGTTTTATTTGTTCATTGCTGCATGGTGCAGTTCCGTCAAAACCTGTTCAATATTATGCCCAGCGCAAAGGCGGAGGAATTCTTCATGCTGTTATTCCGGATGAAAATATGGCCGCTACGCAGACAGGATCAGGATCAAAAACTAATTTGTATGTTCATACCGAAGATGCTTTTCTGCTTCATCAGGCCGATTTTTTAAGCTTTCTTTATTTGCGAAATGAAGAAAGAGTTCCTTCAACACTATACTCAGTAAGATCGCATGGCAAGGTTAATAAAGTAATGAAAAAGCTTTTTCAGCCTATTTACCAATGTCCAAAGGATGCTAATTATAATGAGGAAGTTAATGATGGTCCGCTGGCTTCGGTGCTATATGGAAACAAAGAACTGCCTTTTATTAGATTCGATGCGGCAGAACAGATATTTAATGAAAAAGCAGGACAAACCCCTGAAGCTCTTTACAATTTAACTGAATTCTGGAATGAGGCCAAAGAGTTAATTAATAGTGATTATATACCGGATTCCGGAGATGTTATATTTGTCAATAATCATTTATGCGCTCACGGCAGAAGTGCTTTTATAGCAGGGCAGAGAGAGGAAAATGGCCAGATTGTAAAATGTGAGAGAAGACAAATGCTCAGAATGATGAGTAAAACGAGTCTAATTCATATAAGGTCAATGACGCATACCGATGATCCGTATTTTGTTATGGAAGAACATTTGGGAAAAGTTTTTGATCAGGATTAAGCAGCGAGGCTGCATTAGAGAGAGATGTCAAAATAAATTTGATGTCTCTTTTTTGTATCGGTTTTATAACAAAACGAGTTAAATAGTATCCATTTAACTCGTTTTTTATTTTTAACTTTTTATAACAATCCTAAGTTCTTCGCTTTTTCTATTAAATCTTTATCGCTTCCTTTTCCTTTTAATAACTGATCTTTAATGTTTGCTTTTCTTTTTTCTATAGCACTCATCGAAAGAGGAATATAATCCGGAAGATTTACCGTTTTTACTCCTTCAGAAATTAAAATTAAAATCTGATTGTCATGATTATCCCAATTTATATTTTTCTTAAATAATTCTCTTTGGGATTCTATTATTGTAGGACTTCTATATATTGTTCCTTCAATAATACTCTTGCAGATTATCGAAAATAATTCAAAGTTGATATCAGTTTTTGCTATAAAACCTTCAGGCTGTATTCCTTTTATAATTTTGTCTACAGTTAAAGGTTCACTTCGCATTGTAAGGAGAACTATTTTACAATTAGGAAATTTTTCTCTAATTAAAGATGCCAAATCAATACCACTATTAATATTCATTTTTTTAAAAGGGGGCATATTAATGTCGAGTAATGCAAAGTCAATATTAATATTTTGCTTAAAGTGAAGCATGATTTTACTATAAGCATCTTCACAATTATGACTTTTTATAAAAGTTGGCGGATTTTCCTGAAATTCTTTATCCGACAAGAGGTTGACATAACTATCCACGGTCATAGGATGGTCATCAACTATTAACATATTTAGGCTCATAATTTATGGGGGATTCTATTTGAAACAAATCTAATAAAAATATTACGGACTTTACGTACAATTTTTCGAATCAGGTTTTTTTTACTATTAAATAACTTAGGAAAATTTTATTTTTTGAAAAAAAACATCCAATCATTACACGCTTTCCAGCATTGAATTGTAAAATTTAGGGTCGATTGTTATCTAGTGATTAATAGTTTGTTATTGATTTGTTTTTTTTATATATGTAAGTGTAATATTACGGATTTACCGTAAATGCCAATTAAGTATTAGCTGTTCTTTTGTTAAAGTAAATAATCAACCCCACTTTTTTATGAGAAAAAAAATGCAAATTTTAGGATTACTTTCTTTAGCTTTATTAACTTTTTCCTGTTCAAATGATGATTATGAAATTCAGGATGCTAAAAGCAGCGATCTAAAAGATTTATCGATTGAGAGCTTAAAAAAAGAGTTAAAAGAAACCAAAACTGACTCAATTGGAGTATATAGAACTAATGGAGAACCAAACAATCCAAAACCTCCAAGATAGTAAAAGGCAGATTAGAGTATGTAATTTATTTTAAAATTACATACTCTTTACATGTTTCAAAATAGTATATTTGAAACTGTTAAAAATAATTTGATCTTGAAAACTCCTTCCAGAATTCTATTTTTTTTGTTCGTCGCATTTTCCTTTTTTTCATGTAAAAAAAATGAAACTATCTTATTTGATAAAATTCATATTAATGAACTATCAGAAAGTAAAAAAGAACATTATCTGGATTCTATAGTAGTTTTATTAAAAAACAGAAAAAACGATTCGGTTACCAGAAATCTTTATCTGGATATTGCTTCTGAATACTATTACCTCAATAGTTTAAAAAAATCTTTAGCTGCCAGTTTCAAGGTTTTGCATTTATCTACTCAGGTTAATGACACCATTCGAATGGCAAAGGCCTCTTACTTTGTGGGCGACTGCTACGAAAATTCTAAAAAAGACAGCGCCTATTTTTATTATTTAAAAGCAGAGAAAATATACTATGCAGTCAACGACTATAACAATGTAGCCAGAATGTTGTTTAACAAAGCACATGTTTTGTTTTATGATGCTAATTATATAGAATGCGAAATTGAGGTTTCAAAGGCGTTGCAGTATTTAAAAGGATCTGGAAATCATAAATTGTTATATTCTTGTTATACCTTAATGGGAAACTGTTTAGAGAAGTCAGCAAATTATAATGAAGCATTAAGGTATCATAATCTGGCGCTGACGGAGATAAAAAGTATGAAGATTAAAGATGATATCAATAATTATAACGTTATCTCAATTATTAATATTTGTAATTTATACGACCTTCAGGGACAATATTCAAAATCTATAAAGGAATTGCAAGGGCTTGTTTCAGAGGATTTAAAGAAGAAATGGCCAAAATTATATGCTAATGTTTTAAGTAATCTGGCTTATTCTAAAATGAAGAATGGAGATTATAAAAATGTGGAATCAATGTTTTTAGAATCTCTTAAAATTGTAGACAGCATTGGAATTGAATCGGATGTATTGTATAAAAAGATTTATATAGGCGAGTATTTTTTAACTCAAAAAGATACACTGAAATCAATCAAAAGCCTAAAGGAAGCAAATCAGCTTGCTAATAAAATTAAAAACTTTAATGAGGTTTTGACTTCATTAAAACTGCTCTCAAAATTAGATAAAAAGAACCGTCTTTTTTATACCAATAAATACATTAGAGTAAGTGACAGTATTAATGCATCTCAAAAAAATACTCATAATAAGTATGCCAGAATTGAGTACGAAACTTCAAGGATAGAGGATGAAAACAAAGTTTTGACAAAAAGGAACTTTTACATTTTAATTTTTTCATTTGGGCTGATTTTATTACTGGTAGTAATTTTTGTTTTGAGGTATTTAGAGTACAAAAATAAAGAGCTGCAGTTTTTAAAGAAACATCAAAAAGCGAATGAAGAAATATACCAGCTGCTGACGGAACAGCATGAGAAAATAGATGTTGCCAAAGAGAATGAAAAAGCCAGAATTGCAAAAGAGTTACATGATGGTGTAATGAACAAAATTTATGGTGTTCGAATGAATCTTGGTTTTTTTAATTCTAAAACAGATGCAGCCATAATTGAAAAAAGAAAAGTATATATACATGAGCTGCAAAATATTGAAAATGAGATTAGAACTATATCGCACGATTTAAGCCGGGGTTCTTTTTTTGATGGTAATGATTTCGATGTGCTGCTGCTAAGTTTAATCGAAAATCAAAGAGATATAAGCGGTACTCAGTTTAAGTATATAAATGATGAAACTTTTGAATGGTCGACTGTTCAAAATATCTATAAAATAAATTTATATCGCATAATTCAAGAGGCTATTTTAAATATTAATAAATATGCAAATGCAGAAAATTGTGAAGTAAAAATTCAGTGTGAGGAGAACAATCTTTTAAAACTGACTATTACTGATGATGGAAATGGATTTGATATTAAAAATAAAAGAAATGGTATTGGATTAAATAATATGAGAGAAAGGGCAAATTCTTTAAAAGGTCAATTTAACATTGAATCGAAAATTGGAGAAGGAACAAAAATTGAAGTTACATTTAATTTTTAGAGCTTATCTATATCCCAAATTGAGCATTCTCAGCTAAATCCATAATTTCAAATTCTTCACAAGATACATTGATTACATTGTTTGTACTCAATAGTATTTCTTGCGTTATATTTAGGTTATCCGCTCATTATTAATCGTTTGTACATTGGATATAAAAGCCCGTAATTTTTATATCAAAAGCCCGTAATTTTTAGATAGATGTTACTGTTATTTTCGTAACAGAGGATAGGGAAGCTATGTTTAAAAGCCTATACTTTATCTTATTATGAATGGAACTAACAATGGCTGGCATGTTCTATATGTTAAATCTCGCCATGAGAAAAAAGTATACGAAGCGCTTAAAGATTTATCAATGGAAGTTTTTTTGCCTTTAGTAAAAGAACATCGTCAATGGAAGGAAAGGAAGGCATTTGTTCAAAAGCCGCTTTTCCCGTCTTATGTTTTTGTATACATTAATTCTTCACTCAATTTTTACAAAGCGCTGTCAGTAAGCGGGGCGTGCATGTATATTCGTTTTGGAATAGAGTATGCTAAAATTTCTGAGGAAGAAATTAATAAAATTAAGCTTCTAATTGGTAAAGAATACATTACCAACATAGAGACTAGTTCTATGATGCCAAAAATTGGCGATTTAATGGAGATTAAAGATGGTCCGCTTTCGGGCTTCAACTGCAAAGTTGTAAAAATAAATAATGAACATAAAATCATTGTTCGTATAGAATCATTGCAGCAAAACATAACCGCGGCTATCCCAGCCAGCTTCTTGTTTAATAAACTAACGGTATAAAATAATTATAATAAAATGGATCACATCAACAACAAAATAGCTAAAGACTATTGGCATAAAAAAAACAGTAGAATTGTTTATTCTAAAGAAAGTTTTCCGGGAAGTTCTTCTATAGATTTTATTATAGTTGATGCTCAGGAACTTTCTTATTTCTACAAATTGACAACGGAAAATACCGTTGCAGAATTTACTGTTTTAATTACACTTTATAATATGCTGCTGCAACGGTATTTTGGAGATTGTAATATTTTGTCTTCAAAATCATTTTTACCTTCTCAAGAAAAGCTGCTGTGCTATGAATTTCAATCGATTGGGCAAAAAACGCTAAAAGAGTTTATGCAGGAAACTAAAGAAGAAATTCAAGAAGTTTATAAGTATGCGCCTTATTTTGATGAAGCATTTGCTGAAAAAACATCCTTTGTAAATAATATTCCCTATCAGTTTAATTATGGGGTTCATAATAAACTAGATGACTCGTATTACGGATTGTCATTTTATGTTGAAAAGCTGAAAAATAAGAGTTTAAAAATTTCATTATATTATTCTGACCAATTTGCTGACAGTACTATTGTCTCACATTTTTTAAATAATTTTAAAATCTGGTTGGAAGAATTAGAAGAATATATTAATATATCGGCATCTAAGATTCCTTTAACTTCCAAAAAGGAAGAAAGAGCGCTGTTAGATGCGTCGAATGCTTCAAAATACGACGATACGCTGACACTAGCTGAAATTGTAGAAAGACAAGCAGATAAAACACCTCAAAATATTGCGGTTGTCTGTAAAGAAACAGTACTTACTTATGAATCTTTTAATGAGCAGGCAAACCAGCTTTCCTATTATTTTATTAAAGAGCATGGCATTTCCCAAGGTGATTTTGTTGGGGTTAAAATGGAAAGAAACGAAAAACTGCTTATCACTATATTGGCGGTTTTAAAGGCAGGAGCTGTTTATGTTCCTATCGATGTAAATTATCCTGAGGAAAGAATTACCTACATAGAAAAAGACAGTAATTGCAAGTTGGTTGTTGATGCTGCAGTATACTGTGATTTTCAGGAAAACCAAGTTCAATACGCTAAAGAAAATCCATCAAATAAGATAACATCCAGCAGCTTGGCTTATATTATTTACACTTCGGGCACTACAGGAAATCCTAAAGGCGTAATGATAACCCATCAAAATGCGGCTGCTTTAATTCATTGGGCGCAAGAGGAATTTAATAGTCAAAGTTTTGACATTGTTTACGCAGCGACTTCGCATTGTTTTGATCTGTCTGTGTATGAAATGTTCTATCCGCTTTCAATTGGTAAAAAAATAAAAGTATTAAACAATTCTTTAGAAATTGGAAGTGAATTAGTTAAAGATCATAATATATTATTGAACACCGTTCCTTCGAGTATGCGAAATATTTTAGAGGAAGGTTTTTCTCTTGAAAATGTCAGCGTAATTAATCTTGCAGGAGAACCCTTTCCGGTAGATATAGCCAATAAACTATTGCAGACTAATGCCGAAATAAGAAACTTATACGGTCCGTCAGAAGACACAACATATAGTACTTGTTATCAATTATCTGCTGAAAAAATATATCAAAGCATTCCTATTGGAAAACCTATCAGCAACACACAAGCTTATATTTTAGATGAAGAGCTGCAATTAGTGCCGGCGGGTGTTATTGGAAAATTATATCTTTCCGGAGATGGAATTGCCAAAGGTTATCTCAATCAGCCGGAATTAACCGCTGCTAAGTTTATAGAAAATCCTTTTCAAGAAGGGGAGAAGATGTATGATACGGGCGATTTAGCAAAATGGATGCCGGATGGAAACTTAGCCTTTCTAGGAAGAAAAGACCATCAGGTAAAACTCAGAGGCTATCGTATTGAACTCGGAGAAATAGAAAATGCCATTTTTTCGTTTTCTGAAAACATATTACAAGCAGTTGCTGCGGTTAAAAAGAATAAGGGGGCAGATGTTTTAGCAGGGTATTATTTAGAAAATACTGCTGTAGATAAAACACAATTAAGAACTTACTTAGAAAAACAGCTTCCGGCTTACATGATTCCTTCCTACTTTATAAAAGTAGACACGATTCCGCTAACACCTAACGGAAAAGTAAACAAGGACGCTCTTCCTGAAATATCGGATACTACTATTATTAAAAAAGATTATACAGCGCCTGCAGATGCCGTAGAGAGAGAATTGGTTCAAATTTGGGAGCAAATTCTGGGAATTTCGCCTATAGGCATGAACGATCATTTTTTTGAATTAGGAGGCCATAGTTTAATGATTTCACAAATTATTAATGCCATCTACAAAAAGCTTAATAAGAGTGTTCCGTATAAAGTATTTTATACCAATCCTACCATAAGTGATTTAAGAAAAGTACTTAAGAACAAGGAGTACCTGCCAATTCCTTTGGCTCCTTATTCAGAATCATATCCGCTGACACATTCTCAAAACAGATTATGGTTATTAAGCCAGTTAGAGGGCGGTAACGAAGCCTATCAAATTTCGGGAGCAGTAGTATTAAAAGGAGCACTTCATGCTGATAACTTTATCAAAGCATTTGAGCAGGTTGTTGCACATCATGAAGTCCTTAGAACAATTTTTAAGAAAGATAACGAAGGAATAGTAAAACAATATAGTATTCCAAATCAGGATTTTCATTTTGTTGTAGAAAATCAAGATTTTTCTAATCAGGAATTACCATATAATGCGGTTCAAAACTATATAAGAGAAAAAAACAAGCAAAGTTATAATCTGACCGAAGCACCTTTATTTAGAGTTTCGTTGTTAAAAACTGCAAATGATAATTTTGTGTTTTACTTGTCGATTCACCACCTTATAAGCGACGGATGGTCGCTGAAAGTATTAACTGCACAAGTATTAGAAAATTATGCAGCTTTAGAAAAAGGAGATGCTGTTACATTACCTCAAAATCCGGTTCAGTTTAAAGATTATGCGGTATGGGTTAATGATGAACAGAATAAAGACAACTATAAAACGGCAAAAGAATATTGGCTAAAACAATTTGAAGAAACAATACCAGTGCTTCAAATACCGGGTTATACCAGTCGTCCTGCTGTAAAAACATATTCAGGGAATCAGCTGCGTTATACTTTCTCAAAAGAATTACTGAACGAATTAACAACTCTTTCTAAGAATTATCAGGTAACACTATTTACTGTGTTAATGACTGGGGTAAATGCATTGTTATCCAGATACAGCAATCAGGACGATCTTGTTGTAGGAACTCCTATTGCCGGACGTGAGCATCCCGATTAGAAAATCAGATTGGTTTGTATATTAATACACTTGCCATACGAACAGCAGTAAATCAAAAAGAAGAATTTTCGACATTACTGCAAAATACTGGAAAACAACTTTTAAAAGCTTACGAACATCAGAATTTTCCATTTGATGCTTTGGTAGAGCAATTAAAAATTTCCAGAGATACTTCAAGATCACCTTTATTTGATATTATGGTGGTGCTTCAAAATCAACATCAGGTAGCTGGCTTTGCAAATAATAATTCTTCTGATATTGTTATGGAAGATTTCGAAATCAGCAGTGCTGTTTCTCCGTTTGATATCGTTTTTACTTTTACAGAAAAAGAATCACTTCATCTGGAAATTCTTTATAATACCGATATTTATACTGCAGAATTTGTTCAGGGAATAGCGGAGCACCTGGAGAATTTGTTTCTTCAGATTGTAAAAACTCCTGAAATCGCCCTGGAAGAAATAGATTTAGTTTCTGAAAACGAAAGAGAAATTTTACTGAATACGTTTAACGATACTGATTTTATTTTTGATACCGATCAAACCGTTATAGACCACTTTTTGTATAAGGTACGCAAGACACCCCAACAAATGGCTGTTGTGACAGAGGATAAGACTTTGACTTATATTGAATTAGATGAATTGTCTAATCGATTGGCAAATTATCTAATCGAAAATTATCAAATCACGAAGCAGGATCTGGTCGCTGTTAAACTGGAGAGAAGCGAACATTTGCTTATCTCATTATTAGGAATTTTAAAAACAGGTGCCGCTTATGTGCCTATCGATATAAACTACCCTGAAAACAGAATTAAAGATATTCTGGAAGAAGTAAACGCCAAAGCTGTAATAAACGATGCTTTTCTTGATGTATTTTACAGCAAAGAAACCTCAGCTGTACAGCCAAAAGTTAAAAGATTGAGTACAGATTTGGCTTATGTAATTTTTACTTCGGGTTCTACAGGAAAACCAAAAGGCGTTATGATTACGCACCAGAGTTTGGTAAACTTGTGTTTTTGGCATAAAGAAGCCTATAAGGTTAATGAATCCAGCAGAGGAACTTTATTTTCCGGAGTTGCATTTGCTGCTTCCGTTTGGGAAATCTATCCATATCTTATATCAGGTGCTTCGCTTTATCCAATCCAAAAAGAAGAAATACGTCTTCAGACCTCTAAATTAGTGTCTTTTTTGAAAGAAAAGGAGATTACTCATGCTTACCTGCCTTCAAAAATCTGCCAGGATCTTATGGCAGAGGACAATCTAACATTATCAACCATAATACTTACCGGAGGAGAACGCTTAAATTATAATGTTAACACGTCCTTACAAATCTATAATAATTACGGCCCAACGGAAAATACTGTTGTAACGACTTATTATGATTGTAAACAAGCTTTGGAAGAAAAAGTATCTATTGGAAAACCAGTATTTAATACTGAGGTTTATATCTTATCCGATAACTTAAAATTGCAGCCAGTTGGCGTTATTGGAGAGTTATGCGTTTCGGGAATTGGACTTTCAAAAGGTTATTTGAATCAGCCTGAACTCACAAAAGAAAAATTCATTCAAAATCCATTTTTAGCAGAAGAAAAGCTGTATAAAACGGGAGATTTAGCCCGATGGCTGCCTGACGGAAATCTTGAATTTATAGGAAGAAAAGACAATCAGGTAAAAATTCGCGGTAATAGAGTTGAATTAGGAGAAATAGAACATGTTATCAGAGAATATGACGCTGCAATATCCAATGCATTAGTGCTTGTAAAAGGAGTAAATAATGAACCAGCTATAATCGCCTATTATACTGCTGGATCAGCTATCGATAAAAAATCACTTAGAGATTATTTAAAAGAGCATTTAGCTGATTATATGGTACCTAGTTATTATATCGCACTGGAAACTGTACCATTAAACGCAAACGGAAAAGTAGACCTTACGAAATTACCGGATATTTCAGAATCAGATATACTGAAAAAAGAATACGCTGCTCCAACTAACGAAACCGAAGCAAAGATTGCAGTAATCTGGCAGGAACTTTTAGGACATCAAAAAATTGGTGTTACTGATGATTTCTTTGAACTTGGCGGACATAGTTTATTACTAACCAAACTATTAAGCGAATACCAGAAAACATTTAAAACAGCGCTTGATCTTAAAACACTTTATACGAATACCAATCTAAAAAGCCATGCCGTTCTTTTAAATGATTCGGAGGAAGAAGTGTTTGAAATCGAAAAATTAGCTTCTCAGGAATATTATGATTTATCTCCTTCGCAAATTCGATATTGGCTGCTTTATAAAATCGACGGAAAATCCAGAGAATTCAATATCTACAGTACGCTTGATTTACCGCAGAATTTAAATCCTGCAGCTTTTGAAGCTTCGTTTAATATCCTTTTGGAACGTCATGAAATTTTAAGAAGCATATTTGTAGAAGATGCAGGTATTCCGAAACAAAAAGTACTATCTCATCTGCCGGCAGCTATTCCGTATTTTGAATTGGAGTCAGAAATTAAAAACGAAGTGTTCGAGCATGAGTTTGATCTTGATACCTATCCTTTATTTAAAATAGCCATTTTAAAAGATGGGTCAGCTCATAAATTGTACTTTAACATACACCATAGTATATGTGATGGCTGGTCTATGGGCGTTATATCCAGAGATTTAATGGACATCTATAATGCTGCCGTAACAGGAAAAACGGCCGTACTTCCGGAATTGTCAATACAATATAAAGATTATGCACAATGGCAGAATAAGGTGCTGCAATCATCACAAGTTAGTGCTCAGGAAAATTATTGGAAAGAACAATTAGCCGGACCATTGCCTTATTTGCAATTACCGTCGGATTACATCTCTAAACTAAAAACGAACGACAGCACTTCATCTTCTTATACCGTTTACATTACCGAAGAACAGAAGAAAAAGATAGAAGAATTATCTTCAAGAAACGGAACAAGCGTCTTTGCTGTTTTTGCTGCTACACTAAAAATGCTGTTGTTCAGACTTACTTCAGAAGAAGATATTATTATAGGAATCCCGGTGGCCAACCGAAATCATTATCAATTAAAAGACCTTGTAGGCTGTTTTATAAACACGCTTATGCTGCGTGATAAAATAAATGAAAATGAATCTTTTGGAAAATGGTTACAGCAGGTGAATGAAACCTTAATAAACGCTTTGGCGCATCAAAACTATCCTTTCGAACAGTTATTAGAATTGATTGATGCTCCTCTTAATGATAATCGTTTTCCTCTAAGTCCGGTGTTTTTAAACATGGTTGATTTTGATACAAAAGCGCTGGAAACAATAGCAGACTTTAGTTCAAACCACGAAGTGCTTGAAGCTGCTCCAAAATTTGATATAGAATGTTATATAAAAAGTTTTGTTAATGGTTACAGCATCAACTGTGTTTACGATCATGAGCTCTTTAAAAAAGAAACCATTGTGTATTGGATAGAGGCTTATTTGTCGATTATAGATCAAATAGCAGTCGATAGCGAAAAACCGTTACGATCTGTAAAAATATTTGAAAACTATATCGGTCAGGAAGAAGATTTGAAACCAACTAATGATTTTGAATTTTTTGAGGCAGAAGAAATCCAGCAAAGTATAGCACAGCGATTTGAAAAACAAGTAAAACGATTTCCAGATCGTACGGCAGTATATTGTAATAATACGGCACTTACCTATCAAGTACTGAATAATTGTGCCAATCATTTAGCACAGCAAATTATAGAAAAAGCGAATCAGTCAACAAAGCGCATTGCCTTGCTTTTAAATCACAATGAAACTTGTGTAATAGGAATGCTGGGTGTGCTTAAAGCCGGATTTACTTATGTGCCTATAGATGCAAACAGCCCATTAAATAGAATTCAGTTTATTATTGAAGATTCAGGATGCGATCAGTTGGTCTGCAATGGTTCCTCTTTAGAAAAAGCACAACAGCTGCAACAGGAATTACCGCAATTATCTATCATAAAACTGTCTGAAAATTATAATCTTCCGGAAATTTCAAATCCGGAGAATGCGGTAAGCGCTTCTGCGGAAGCTTATGTATTGTATACTTCAGGGTCTACGGGTATGCCAAAAGGAGTTTTGCAAAACCAAAGAAATGTACTTCATTTTATTAGAATATATACGAACAATGTCCACATTTCAGCACAGGATAATTTAAGTGTTTTCTCTACCTATACGTTTGATGCTTCTGTAAAAGATATTTATGGTGCCATTTTAAACGGTGCTGTAGTTAGTATTTATGATATAACTGAAAATGGACTTGATCCGCTTTCAGACTGGCTGCAGCTTCAAAATATTACAATTATACACATGGTGCCTACTATCTATAGAAACTTTTTAAAAGGACTGGAAGAAGGTAAATTGCTGCCTGGCATAAGATTAATTGATTTAGGTGGAGAATCATGCCACAAATCAGATTTGGATTTATTTAAAAAGCATTTCATTGAAGGCGCATTTTTAGTAAACGATTATGGACCAACAGAATCTACTATTGTGGCTCAAAATTTCTTAAAACATGAGTCTCAATTAACCAGAAACAATATACCTCTGGGAAGAGTAGTAGAAGAAACGGAAATTTTCTTATTAGATGAAAACAACAAACCGAGAGGTGTTTATCAAACGGGAGAAATTGTTTTCAAAAGCGAGTATCTTTCATTAGGTTATCTAAACAGAGAGGAATTAACAGAGAAAGTTTTTATAACAGATCCGGTAAAAGGAAAAGGCAGAGTTTATAAATCCGGCGATATAGGAAAAATGCTTCCTACTGGTGAAATTGAATTTTTGCAGCGTAAAGATTCTCAGGTAAAAATCAACGGACTGCGAATAGAACTATCTGAAATTGAGTATCAATTAGAACAGGTTGAGTTGATAAAAGAAGCAGTAGTTTTACTGAAGGAACTACAAGGAAACAGTTATATAACGGCGTATATAAGGGTGACGGAAGATTTTGAAGCAGCCAAAGTAAAAATAGCTTTAGGACAAATATTACCTAAATACATGATCCCGACAATCTATATAACTCTGGAACAATTTCCGTTAACAAGAACCGGAAAAATAGAACGAAAAGCATTGCCAGACCCAACAGTGTCCGATTTGAAAACGGTGCCTTATGCTGCTCCTAAAAACGATATAGAAAGTGCATTGGTAAATATTTGGGCCGAAGTTCTAAAACTCGATCCAGCGATAGTAGGAACTGAAGATAATTTCTTTGAACTGGGAGGTAATAGCCTCCAGGCTGTTGTTTTGATTAATAAAATAAACAAAACATACAATACAGTCCTTTCTATAACAAACTTATATGATACCTTAAACATACGGGATTTAGGAGCGTTGCTGCACTTTTCAATCCTTCAAAATCATGAATTAGACACAGTACTTCAGGAACAAGATCAGGACGAAATTATTTTGTAATGATTTTCAAAATAGAAGATGGAATGTTTCTCATTATTAACTGATTAAACATTTTAAAGATAAAGGGCTGCTTTAATAGTAAGCCCTTTTTTGGCTTTTGTATGTAAAATTTTAGTAAAAAAAATGCTGCCTTTACCTACAGCTTGTATAATCATTTTACTGATTATTAGCGATTTATATGACTTGTAGGAAAGTCCGTAAATTATAGATTAAAAGTCCGTAATTTTTATAGCCATGTTGCTGATATTTTTATATAAAATATTTGATGCTTTAATGCTCGCAAAATAACTCTCAAAAACAAATTACAGTTGTTGAGGATAGCGAAGCTGTTTGTTTAATACTAGATTTAAACTGTTTTTTTATGAAGAATGAAATTATAAATAAACTTACTTCTTTGGGAGTTCAGTTGAAAATAATTGATGGTAATCTTAAGGTAAATGCTGCAAAAGGAGTATTAACAAAAGAATTATTAGAAGAAATTAAAGAGCACAAAGCATATTTAATCAGTTTGATATCTCCAAATACTTCAATCCCAAAAGCTAAAGTAACAGAAAGTTACGCCTTGACTCCAACGCAATACTTCATGTGGTTTATTCATGAACATCTGGGAGGAAACAAAGCCTATAACATTACTTCGACATTAAAGCTGGACGGAAAACTGGATAGTGCACTTCTGGAAAAAGCATTTAAACAGGTTATAGTAAGACACGAATCACTTAGAACCGTTTTTAGAAAAAATCAAAACGAAGAAATACAACAATATATCCTGAGAAATGAGGAAATAGAATTTAAGCTTCAAACTGTAATTGTAGAAAATTCTTCTATTGAGCAGCTTCACCAGCAAATAAAACAACAATACCAAAAAGCTTTTGATTTAGAGAAAGGTCTTTTATTAAGTGCCGCATTATTTAAGAGAAATGAAGAAGAACACATTCTGTTGTTCAATCTTCACCATATTATAGGAGATGGCTGGTCATTACAAATACTTACCAGAGAAGTCATGGTAGTGTATAATAGTTTGGCTGGTAATCAGGAAATACAATTATCTGAACTTCCTATACAATACAAAGATTACAGCGAATGGCTTAACGAAAAGCTTGTAAGCACTGAATATAACAGCAAATTAGAATACTGGAAAAAGCAGTTTGAAACAAGCTGTCCGGCATTGAATTTAGTTCCGGGAAAACGTCCGGTTATGAAAACCTATAAAGGGCAAATCCATCAGCATGAATTTTCGAAACAGTTTTTAGGAGACTTAAATGCATTTGCCAGAGAACAGCAAATGACCTTGTTTATGTTGCTGCTTGGAGGTCTTAACGGATTGTTTTCAAGATATACAGGTCAGACCGATATAACATTGGGTACTACTGTTGCAGGACGAGAGCATTCAGATTTAGAAAATCAAATAGGATTGTACTCAAATGCTTTGGCAATTCGTACACAATTTGAAAAAGAAGACAGCTTCCTGAGGCTGATGCAGCAACAAAAGCAGACGCTTATAAAAGCTTATGAAAACAAAGAATATCCTTTTACAGCGATAGTAAATCAATTAGCACTTCCTAAAGACCAAAGCAGATCACCTTTGTTTGACATTATGGTGTTATTGCAAAATCACCAGGGATTGGAAATCAACGATCAGAAAGGAATAAACGGAGTTGTGGCTTCTCACTACAATGAAGTAGAAAGAGAGGTAAGCCAGTTAGATATAAGTTTTGTATTTGTAGAAAATGAAAAAGGATTATCGCTTAGTGTAGAATACAATACAGATATCTACGAGGAAACTTTTATAGTTAATTTATTAAATCATTTTGAAGTATTTGTAAATGCGGGTATTCGAAAACCGGATTTAGCAATTAATGCTATTGAAATTGTATCTCCAGCAGAAAAAAATACGATTCTTAACGAATTCAATCATGCTTTAACTCCTTATGATTCTTCCTTAACGGTTGTGAACCTTATAGAATCAATAGCGAAGGAAAATCCAAATCAAACGGCATTCATACACCAAGGAGAAAAAAGCAGCTATGCTTATTTAGAAGAATACAGCAATAAATTGGCCAATTACCTGGAGCAGCAATTCGATGTAAAAAAAGGTGATTTTGTTGGAATAGAGTTAGAAAGAAATTCGTGGACTATTATTACCATCATCGGCTTACTAAAAACCGGAGCTGTATATGTACCTATAGATCCTGCATATCCTGAAGCACGTAAAAATTATATACAACAAGACAGCGCTTGTAAACTGATTATCAATAGCGAAATATTAGCAGCGTTTAAAAGTAACTCACATCATTATCCTGCACTATATACAGCTGCATTAACTCAAAAAGATTTAGCTTATGTAATATACACTTCGGGATCAACAGGAAATCCTAAAGGAGTTCAAATTACACATGAATCTTTTGCAGACTACGTACTAACTTTTAAAAATCATTTTCAATTAACACCAAATGATAGCGTAGTACAGCAAGCCAGTATTTCTTTTGATACCTCTATAGAAGAAATATTCCCAATTCTTATAAGTGGAGGAACGTTAGTATTTCATGAAGAAAAAGGTGATTTCGAAGAATTATTCAGCCTTTGCGAACGCCATAAAATAACAGTTTTAAGTACGAATCCGTATGCCTTGCAATATTTAAATGCGGTATATAACAAGTTCAATCTTAACATAAGAATACTCATTAGCGGCGGTGACACATTACAAGCAGATTATGTCAATAACCTGTGGGATAAAGTTTGTGTGTATAACACTTATGGTCCTACAGAAAGTACAGTTTGTGCAACGTATCATCAAATAACAAATAAAGAAGTTACAATTCCTATTGGTAAACCTATAGCAAACAGACAAGTTTATATTATTGAACCTGATGCTGCGCAATTAAGCCCTGTTGGAATTGTAGGTGAGATCTGTATTTCCGGAAAAGGATTAGCGGCGGGTTATTTGAATCAGCCTGAACTAACCAGAGAGAAGTTTACAGCAAATCCTTTCAGCGTTGATGCATTGATGTATCGTACAGGAGATCTTGGCTATTGGACACCAGATGGTAACGTGAATTTTATTGGCCGTAAAGATCACCAAATAAAGATTCGCGGCTACCGTGTAGAACTTGGTGAAATAGAATATGCTTTAAAAGAAGATAAAACCGTAACCAACGCAGTAGTGCTCATTAAAGAGCATGCTGGAGAGAAAGTTCTTATTGCTTATCTAACAGGTAAAAATATAAATATCGAAGGATTAAAAAATGCCTTAAGAAGCAGTTTGCCGGAATACATGATTCCCGGATTTTATATAGAACTGGATTCAATTCCTTTATCACCTAACGGAAAAATAGACAAGCACGCACTGCTGGCTATAGAAGATTTAGGTATAAAAAATGCGGAGTATACTGCACCAAGAAACGAACTTGAATCTCAAATAGTATTGTTATGGGAAGAGATCTTAGGAATATCTAAAATAGGAATCACAACTAGCTTTTTTGACTTAGGCGGACACAGTTTGAAGATACTGAGACTTATAAACGAATTAGAAAAGCTGGGTTATGAATTAAAGGTAAAAGATGTTTTCGAAAGCCCTACCATAATGGGAATGGTAGAAAAATTACATGCATCTTCCAGAGAGGAGCTTACTAAAGCACCAGAGCAGGAATACTATCCTGCGACTTCTTCACAAAGACGATTATGGACTTTAAGCCAATTTGAGGGTGGAAGTGCAGCTTATAATATTACGAATGTCTTGGAATTGAAAGGGGCATTAGATATTTCATTATTTCAAAAATCAGTAGATAAGCTTATTGAACGACATGAAAGCCTTCGCACTGCTTTTAAAAGAGATGAATGGGGAACATTACATCAATATATTCTGCCTGCGCACGAAGCGGCCTGTCTGGTGAACTTACATCATGCATCACAGAATGAAGATGTTTCGGCAATAATAAGCAGCCATATTGACCATCCTTTTAATCTGGATGAAGCACCATTACTTAAAGTAGAAATTATAAGTTTCAGCGATGAGCATCATTTGTTGTTGTTCAATCTTCATCATATTGTGGGTGATGGCTGGTCTATGGAAATACTTTCGAGAGAAATAGTAGCGCAATACAATAATTTAAAACAATCCAAAACAATAGCGCTGCCAGAGCTGCCTATTCAGTATAAAGATTATGCATACTGGTATAACAGTGCATCAAATCAGGAAAAATTAGCCCAATCAGGAACTTATTGGCTGGAGCAATTTGCAAGCGATCTTCCTGTATTGGAATTATCAACAATGGCAGCCCGCCCAAAAGTAAAAACGTATAATGGAGATAGTATTTCCTATACTTTTCCTGCCGATTTTACAGCTGGTTTAAAAAGCTTTTCCCAGCAAAACGGAGCTACTTTGTTCATGGCTTTAATGGCCGGATTAAACGGATTGTTTTACAGATACAGCGGCCAAACCGATATCATAATTGGAACTCCGGTAGCAGGAAGACATCATTCAGATTTAGAATATCAAATAGGACTTTACCTTAATACAATAGCCATTCGTACCCGTTTTGAAGCCGCAGATACGTATGGCAGTTTATTAGAAAAACAAAAAAAGGTACTTCTGGATGGCTATGCAAACGAGTCTTATCCTTTTGATGTTCTGGTTGAACAATTATCATTAAAAAGAGACCTTTCAAGATCAGCATTGTTTGATGTTATGGTGGTTTTGCATAATCAGCAGGATATTTTTTCTAAAGAAGAAACTTTTTCAGAAATAGAAATCTCATCGTACAATAAAGTACAAAAAAAGTCGAGTCAGTTTGATTTAAGTTTTTCTTTTGTGGAAGAAAAAGACAGCTTAAGCGTAACGCTTACTTATAATACTGATATATATACTTCGAAATTTGTTCAAAAACTACTGCATTATTTTGAAAAGTTTATTGCTGAAGGTATAGAAAAACCAGAAAATAGTATTGCTAAAATTGACTATGTTGGAAATGAAGAAAAGCAACGATTATTGCACGTTTACAACGCAGCAGACAGCAACTATCCAGGTAATAAAACAATTGTAGACTTAGTAGAATCTCAATGTCTGAAAACACCGGATGCAATTGCACTTATTTCTGATGACAAAACAGTTACTTATAAAGAACTACAACAAAAATCCAATCAATTAGCACAGTATTTACTGGATCACTACGCCGTAAAACCGGGAGATTTTGTTGGTGTAAAGCTAAAAAGAGACGAATGGTTAATCATATCGATATTAGCGGTATTAAAAACAGGAGCCGCTTACGTTCCTATAGATTTAAATTATCCGGAAGACCGAATTGCTTATATAGAACAGGACAGTTCTTGTAAAATAACTATAGCAGAAAAACTACTGCAGGATTTTGAACAGGCGAATGTACCAGTTACGGAGCTGCCTAAAATTAAGATAACTCCCGATTCATTAGCTTACCTAATATATACTTCTGGCTCTACAGGAAAACCAAAAGGAGTAATGCTGACGCATGATAATGCAGTTGCTTTTTTAGATTGGAGTATGCAGGAATTTGCTTCTGCTGATTTTGACATTCTCTACGCAGCAACGTCTCATTGTTTTGATTTGTCTGTTTTTGAAATGTTTTATCCGCTGTCTATAGGAAAGAAAATAAGAATTATTACAAACGGATTATCCATTTCCGATTATGTAAACAAGGATCAAAAGATATTAATAAATACAGTTCCTTCGGTAATAGATAATTTGCTGGAAAGAGAAGTGTCGCTAGAAAATGTAACGGTTATAAACATGGCCGGAGAACCTATCCCAATTGGTTTGAGTAACAGTCTGATTCAATATCCTGTAGAGATTAGAAATCTATACGGCCCATCAGAAGACACAACCTATAGCAGCTGTTATAGAATCGATAAAATTCATGAACATTCACTTCCTATAGGAAAACCTATTTCGAATACACAATTTTATATACTATCTGACGAATTATCATTACAAGGAGAAGGATTAGTGGGCGAACTCTGTATCTCCGGAAAAGGATTGTCATTAGGCTATCTGAACAAGCCTGAGCTGACGAAGGAAAAATTTGTACCGAATCCTTTTAGCCCTGATAAAGTAATGTATCGTACAGGCGATTTGGGATATTGGATGCCAGACGGAAACATAGGTTTTATAGGCAGAAAAGATCATCAAATAAAAATTCGCGGCTACCGTATAGAGCTTGGAGAAATAGAACATGCACTGGAAGAAGACGAATCGGTTGCTAATGCAGTAGTGCTTACCAAGGATCATGCCGGAGAAAAACAAATTGTTTCTTATTTAAAAGGAGAAAAGATTGATATTCAGAAAGTACGCAGCAAGCTGTCTCAAAAACTGCCAGGTTACATGCTGCCAACCTATTATCTTTTATTGGATGAAATTCCGTTAACGCCAAATGGTAAAGTAGACAAAACAGCACTTTTAGAACTAGAAGTTCATAAAATCAAAACCTCACATTATGTCGCTCCTGAATCTGAAACAGAAAAGCAGATTGTAACCATGTGGCAGGAAATATTAGGTGTAGAAAAAGTAGGGGTAACAGACAACTTTTTTGAACTGGGTGGACATAGCTTAAAAGCAACAGAACTATTATCAATCTTACATAAACAATTTGATGTGACTATTAGTTTACAGGAACTGTTTGTGCGTCCTACAATTCAGAATTTAGCACTGAATATTGAAAATGCAAAATGGCTTGAAGAAGCTGATTACAGTCAATCGGTTAAGAAAATAGTAATATAATTCAATATGGAAATAATCTTTTTTATTAAAGAACTCAGAGAAAAAGGAGTTGCGTTAAAACTAATTGAAAATCAATTAGAGATTACATTGCTTCATGACCATATTGAGGATGAAACGCTTGAGCTTCTTAAAAAGCACAAGCAGGAAATTATTACCTATTTGTCTTCTATTTCTACAAAAAACAAGTTTACAGAAATACCTAAAACAGCAATTGATTCCTCTTATACAGTATCTAATGCCCAGCTTAGAATATGGCTTGAATCGCAATCAAACCAAGCTTCTGCCGCATACAATATGCCTTTTGAAATTTTATTGAAAGGAACTTATCAAGTACCCTTTTTTAAAGAAGCGCTTCATCATGTTATAAAGAGACATGAAATATTGCGTACTGTATTTAAATTAGATGAAAATCAGGAGTTAAGACAATATGTATTGCCGCAATCTGAAGTAATTTTTGAAATCGCGTTCGAAGATTACAGAAAGTATGATCATTCTTTAGATAAAGTCAATAACTATATTAAAAAGGATGCCGCAACACCGTTTAATCTGGAGAAAGGGCCATTGCTGAGAGTCGCTATACTACAATACAAAGACGATGAATGTGTCTTTTACTGTAATTTACACCACATAATTTGCGATGCCTGGTCAATTCCTGTATTAAAAAGAGAAATCCTAACAAGCTATCAGGCTTTTAGCCAAAATATACAACCAGAATTACCAGCTTTAAGAATTCAGTACAAAGATTATAGCGCCTGGCATTTGCAGCAATTAAATAATGAATCGCTTCAAAAACAAAAAACGTATTGGATAGAAAAATGCAGTAATGAGATTCCAGTTTTGGAATTTCCTCTAAAGCAGACACGACCAGTTGTAAAAACATACAACGGGCAGACTCTTAAAACCAATTTTAGCAGCCAAACCTCAGCGTTATTAAAAGAGTATGCAGAGCAGAATAATGCTTCCCTGTTCATGGTAATGTTAGGAACTCTGCATATCATGTTGAGCAGGTATACAGGAGCTGACGACATCATAATAGGCACACCTGTTGCAGCCAGAGAACATGCCGATTTACAAAACCAGGTAGGCTTTTATACCAATACACTGGCAATTAGAAACGTACTTGAGTATTCGGATTCTTTCGATGCTTTCTTTTCAAAAGTAAAACAAGGCGTATTAGATTCATACGCTAATCAACAATATCCTTTTGAAGAGTTGGTAAAGGATTTGAATTTAAAGAAAGACCCGTCAAGAAATCCTCTTTTTGATGTAATGTTAGTTGTTTCATCAAAAGAAGGCAGAGAGAATACTTTCAATAATAGCGAAGATCTTCAGTCTATAAAAAAGGACAAAAATACAACAAGCAAATTTGATTTATTATTTTATGCCGATGAAGCAGCAAATAACTGTATCACATTTAAAGTGGAATATAATACTGATTTATTTGAAGAAGCTCTTATCGTACAGTTTATCAGGCACTATGAAAAGATGATCAATTTAGTATTGACAGAACACAAGCAAACCATAGCCGCAATAAATTACCTGACAGAAAACGAAGGAATACTAAAACAAGAATCCGAAACGGGAAAATATGTAAAAAGAACCGTAATCGATTTTTTTGAAAATCAGGCAAAACGTACACCGGAAAATATTGCCCTGCAATATGAAGATATTACCCTAACATATAAACAAGTTAATGAATACACCAATCAGCTGGCGCATTGTCTGCGTGAAAAACACGGTGTAACAGCCAAAACCAATGTTGGAGTGTATTTAGGACGTTCTCATTTCAATGTTCTGGCTATGATAGGCGTTATAAAATCTGGAGCCTGTTATGTTCCAGTTGATTATAAATACAATGCAGAGCGTAAAAAATATATTCTAGAAGATGCTGCAATAGAAATAATAATTTCAGCGGCAGATTTAGCAGCAGAAGAATTATCCGAAAAAGCGGTAATAATCAATTTAGATCAATTTGAATTTTCAGAATGGGATATTGCAAATCTGAATACCGTAAATGAACTAGATGATGCATCTTTCATCATTTATACTTCGGGATCTACAGGAAACCCTAAAGGAGTGGTACAAACGCATAGAATGCTGAGTAACTTAATTCAATGGAATATTTATGATTCTGGAATTGAATCAGGATTAAAACATTTACAATACACTTCTTTCAGTTTTGATGTTTCGCTGCAAGATTGCTGGTTTGTACTCAGTACAGGCGGAACGCTGTATGTAACTCCGGAATCAATGAAAATTGATTTTAAAGAGCTTTCAAATTACGTTGCAATCCATGCTGTTGAAGTATTGTGCTTTCCGTTTTCGGCATTGATTAACTTTTTTGACTCTTTAGAAGAAACTTTTATTAAAGATCATAAGATTAAACATATTATATCTTCAGGAGAGCAATTAATCGTAAGCAATGCATTAGAAAAATTCCTGCTAGAGAATCCTAAAGTAAAATTACATAACCATTACGGCCCTTCAGAAACGCACGTTGTGACAAGTTTTACAATGTGTGAAGAAGAAAACGACATTATATCTTATGTTCCAATAGGAAAACCCGTTGCCAATACGACTATCTATTTATTAGATAAGAACCGCCAGCCCGTACCGCAAAAAGTAATTGGAGAGATTTATGTTGGAGGCGAACATTTAGCATTAGGCTACTTAAACCTGCCTGATCTTACTAACGAGCGATTTATTGCCAATCCGTTTCAAAAAGAAGAAAAACTATACAAAACAGGAGATTTAGCATACCAGGACTATACAGGCAGCATTATATATTTAGGAAGAAATGATGATCAGGTAAAAATTAGAGGATACAGAATAGAATTAGCCGAAATAAAAAGTGCTATATCAATGCAGGAATCTGTAATTCAATCCTTTGTTGAGGTTATAACTAAAGGGAATGAACAATTTATAGCTGCTTATGTTGCTGCAAATGAACCTATAGACAGGCTTTACCTTAAGAAACAATTAAGTAAGGTTCTTCCGGATTATATGGTGCCTTCTTATATCATTTTAGTAGATGCAATCCCGCTGACATCTAACGGAAAAATCAATAAAAAAGCATTACCGGAAATTGATGACAATGCATTAATTACCGCAAAATATGCAGCTCCGGAAACGGCCTTAGAAAAACAATTAGCAGCAATATGGAAAGAACTCCTTGGTGTTGACAAAGTGGGAGTTTTCGATAATTTTTTTGAATTAGGCGGACATAGCCTTAAGATGCATAAAATGTTGAATCGCATAAAAACCGATTTAGCTGCGGAGATCACATTCGAATTGTTTTTAAGTAATCCCACGATTGAATCTATAGCAGCGCATATAGAAAATTTAGGGGCATTACAAAATCAAGTAACTGAAATTCCACAGGCAGCTCAAAAAGAGACGTATCCAATCACATCTTCGCAATTGAGATTTTGGATTCTATGCCAAATGGAAAATATAAACAGCGCGTACAATCTGCCTCTTATCTTAAAATTAGAAGGAGATATAAATACGAATCAATTACAGCAAGCGGTTAACGAACTGGTAAAGAGACATGAGATTCTAAGAACGCATTTTGTAGTTCAGGAAAATGGAGTAATAGCTCAGAAAGTTTTAGAAGAAACCAATTTAGAGATAAAAATACAGGATGCCGCTTCAGAAGAAGAAACTAAGGATAAAATAACTCAGTTTATAAAAGCTCCGTTTGCCTTAAAGGAATCTTCTTTCCTGAAAATATTGTTATTACGTAAAACGAATACTGAAAACTACTTATGCATTAACATCCATCATATCATATCAGACGGAGCTTCTTTAGAGATTTTATTATCGGATTTAGCACAAATCTATAATAATATAAACTCAGAGAATCCGGTTAGTTTGCCGGCACTGGCAATACAATTTAAAGATTATGCGGAGTGGGTTAACGATAAAGAAAATGTAAAAAGTGCAGAAAAATACTGGCTCGAAAAATTTTCAGGCGAATTGCCTCTTATCAACTTACCTGTTTATCAACCAAGACCAGTTATAAAGACCTATAATGGTGCTGCTTATGTACATTCAATAAGCAAAGAAAATTTAAAGAAAGCAAGAGCATTTTCAAGTGAAAACAAAGGAACCCTTTTCATGTCGCTGATGGCCGCAGTCAATGGTTTATTGTACCGATATACTGCTCAAACCGACATTATTTTAGGAACTCCTGTTTCCGGCAGAAATTATGCCGAGCTTCAAAATCAGATTGGTCTGTACATTAATACGCTGCCTATTCGCATGCAATTTGAAGAGAACAGCTCTTTTCTGGCTTTATTTAAGCAGCAGAAGCAAATTTTAGAAGAAGCGTATTCGAATTCCGGCTATTCATTCGATCAATTGGTTGATAACCTTAATTTGACAAGGGATATAAGCCGTTCGCCTTTGTTTGATATTCTGGTAGCACATCAGCAAAATAATGACGAATCATTTGGTTTTGAATCGTGTTTTGATGGGTTAAGATGTTCGTTTTACAACAATTTCGAAAGTACAGTAAGCAAATACGATATCACCTTTACTTTTTTTGAAGACAAAGATAATTTAAGTTTATCTATAGAGTATAATACAGACCTGTTTCAGAAAAAATTTATCGAAAATCTGGCTGTTAATTACGAAAACTTCCTGGCACAAAGTATCGATAATTCTCATATCTATATCAAATACATAAAGTATCTGAATGCAGACCAAACAGAGCAATTGCTGCATAAATTCAATAATACGGCACATCAATACGATCAGGAAGAAACAAATATTGCAGCATTTCAAAAGCAGGCAGTAAGATTTCCGGAAAAGACAGCTTTGGTATGCGAAGGTGTAGAAATGAGCTATAAAGAGCTTGATGAAAAATCAACACAATTGGCTTTATACCTTCATCAACAAGGAGTAATGCCAAACACTACGGTAGGCGTTTGTTTGGGACGTTCTATGGAAATGATGACAGCCATTCTGGGGATATTAAAGTCAGGCGGCGCTTATCTGCCATTAGATCCATTTTATCCTTTAGACAGAATCGATTACATTCTAAAGCAGAGTAATACCAAAATTGTTCTGGCAGACCAGCATACAAAAGACATGATTTCTAAAAATGTAAATGTCATTTGTGTCGATTCACAAAATATGGAGATACAAGAGGAATCTCCTCTGCCTAAAATTGAAAACACATCATTGGCCTACGTTATTTATACATCTGGATCCACTGGTAAGCCAAAAGGAGTAAAGATATCCCATAAAAACCTAACCAGTTTTATGGAAGCAATGAACCAGAAGTTTACACAATCTTCTCCAGATGATGTCTGGTTAGCCATGACCAGTATAAGTTTTGATATTTCTGTATTAGAATTATTATGGACTTTGACCCGCGGATGTAAAGTAGTAATTCATTTAGAAAGACCAGTTTATGCGCAGCCTAAACCCGAAATGGATTTCAGTTTGTTTTACTTTCCTTCTGGAACAAGTGCCGAAAGCAATAAGTACAAACTGCTTACAGAAGGAGCGGTGTATGCTGATAAACATGGTTTTAAGGCTATTTGGGTTCCGGAAAGACATTTTCATGATTTTGGAGACCAATTTCCTAATCCATCTATAGCAGCTGCAGCGGTTTCGACCATTACTAAAAACATAAAACTTCGTTCAGGAAGTGTCGTGCTGCCACTGCATGACCCTGTGAGAGTTGCCGAAGAATGGTCTATGATCGATAATTTATCTGAAGGAAGAGTAGAATTATCAATTGCTTCAGGATGGCATCCCAATGATTTTGTTTTAGCGCCAGATGATTATCAAAATCGTCATCAATTGATGCGCGAAAAAATAGAAGTACTAAAAAACTTATGGAGAGGCGATTCCCTTACTCGTAAAAACGGAATAGGAAAAGATTTTGAATTTACAATTCATCCCAAGCCAATACAAAAAGAAGTTCCTATATGGATTACCGCAGCCGGAAGTGTTGAGACATTTAAATATGCCGGAAGCATTGGCGCAAACGTTCTGACGCACTTATTAGGTCAGAGTATGGAAGATTTAGGCGAAAAAATAGAAGTCTACAGACAAACGCTTCAAGATAACGGATTTGATCCGGAAAAAGGAAAAGTTGCTTTAATGCTGCACACCTATGTAAGTGCCGACGATGATTTGGTTAAAAAAATTGTCGAAGAACCTTTTAAAAACTATCTCAAAAACTCCTTAGATCTTCTAAAACCTATTGCCGAAGAGCAGGGACTGGATTTAAATGCAGATGCTGAAAAGTTACTGGATATGGGATTCTTAAGATATTACAAAAGCGGCAGCTTGTTTGGAACACCCGAAAAATGTCTGGAACTCATAAATAAAGCTTACAGTATTAAAGTAGATGAAATAGCTTGTTTAATTGATTTTGGTGTTGAGGAAAAAAAGGTGTTGGACAATCTGGATCATTTGTTCAGCCTAAAAGAAATGGTACGAAGATCTAAAGTTCAATATGATTGTATTGTTGAGCGAATGAAAAGATTAACCAAAGAGCAAGATACAGCAGCACTTATCCACCAATATAAGGTTACACACATGCAAGCCACTCCATCGTTTTATGAGGAGCTTTTGCTGGATGTTAAAGCCAAAGAAGCATTACAAGAAATAAAAACACTTTTAATAGGCGGTGAAGCCTTAAAAAAATCACTTGCAGAAAAACTAATCAGCGAAGTAAAAAGCGGTATCCATAATATGTACGGGCCAACAGAAACAACCATTTGGTCTTCTGTAAAAACGGTAAAAACCAGCAGCGATATCACTATTGGCAATCCTATTTCAAACACAAAAATTTACATTCTGGATGCCTTTAACCAGTTATGTCCGGTAAGTGTTTCGGGAGAATTGTGTATAGGAGGCGACGGAGTTTCTCTAGGGTATTTAAATAATGATGAATTAACACAATCAAAGTTTATAGATAATCCTTTTGAGTCCGGCCAAAAAATATACAAAACAGGTGATCTGGCTTGTTGGAAACCAGATGGCGAATTAGAATATCAAGGCAGGATAGACAGCCAGGTAAAAATTAAAGGACACCGAATAGAATTAAAAGAAATTGAAAATGTAATCCTGCAGCACAAAGCGGTAGTTCAATGTGCAGTAGCAGCTTTTGAAGAAAAAGAGCAGACATTCATTGCAGCCTATATAAAAACAGTAAATGCTATTGAAGAAGAAAAGGTTAAAGAATTCCTTCGATTACGTCTGCCACACTATATGATCCCGCAGCAAATAATTACGCTTGATGATTTTCCGCAAACACCTAATGGTAAGATAGATTTTAAAAAACTGCCTCTTCCGAATGGAGGAATAACAAAAGCTAAAAACTATGCAGCTCCTAAAAGCGAAATGGAAAAAAAACTGTCCGTACTGTGGAGTGACTATTTAAAATTAGAGCAGATAAGCGTAGAGGATAACTTTTTTGAAATTGGAGGTAATTCAATGAAAGCGTTTCAACTGCTATCGATAGTAAATGCTGCATTAAATGTGGAGTTAGAGATCATTTCTTTTTTCCAATATCCAACCATCAGGACTTTGGCAGAAAATTTAACTCAGACTGCAGTATCGTATGAAATTGAAACAGAAAAAGATGAGATGGAAAATGTAGAGGAATTGATGGATTTTATGAGTGATTTATAAAGCTGCGAAAAACTAAATGTGATTTACTAAATGAAAAAAGATATAGCTATTATTGGAATGTCAGGAAGATTCCCGAAATCAGACACTATAGATGGGTTTTGGAAAAACCTATTGGATGAAAAGGAATTGATACACTTTTATTCAGATGCTGAACTGGAAAACTTAGGTGTTCAGCAAAAAGACCTTTCCAATGCAAATTATGTAAAGGCTGCCTCATTTATAGACAATGTAGAAAGCTTTGATTATCCTTTTTTTAAATACACTCCTGCCGAGGTTAATTTTATGAATCCCCAAACAAGGCTTCTTCACCAGCTCGTTTGGGAAGCGCTGGAAGATGCCGGATGCGATACAGAAAGATTCGCTAAGAAAATTGGGATTTTTGTTGGAGCTCATAATGATTTAAACTGGAGCCTTTATGCGGCCACATCACAAGATAATTCTATAGATTCTTTTTCAAAAACATATTTATCAGATCCTAGTTTTATGGCTTCTATGGCAGCTTTTAAATTAAACCTAAAAGGGCCATGTTATTATGTCGATACAGCTTGTTCGACCTCTTTAAGTACAATTCATTTGGCTTGTAGGAGCTTATTGTTAAATGAGTGCAATGTGGCGGTAACTGGCGGTATAAGAGTCAATTCCTTTAATGATGTAGGATATTTGTATCAGGAAGGAATGATCGAGTCTATAGACGGACATTGCAAAACATTTGATGCCGAGGCTTCCGGAACTATTGGAGCAGAAGGAGCAGGCCTTGTAATTTTAAAAAGATTAGAAGATGCAATAAACGATAACGATCAGATATACGCCGTAATTAAGGCTTCGGCAATGAATAATGATGGTAATCGTAAACCAGGTTATTCCATGCCAAGTATTCAAGGACAAGTTGAATGCATAAAATTAGCGCATAAAATTGCCGGTATTCAATCTAAAGATATAACGTATATCGAAGCTCACGGCACCGCTACCAAAGTTGGTGACCCTATAGAAATTGAATCTTTAAACAAAGCATTTGATAATGACATAAATCACAAATGCGATATAGGTTCTGTAAAATCTAATATTGGCCATTCAGATGAAGCTGCAGGTGTTGTAAGTCTTATAAAAACGGCCTTATCGATAAAAAACGGAATAATTCCGGCCAGTATTAATTTCGAGAATACGAATCCGTTAATTAATTTCAAAAACGGACCATTCTCCGTAGTCACCAAAACTAAAAAATGGGAAAGAAAAAATAATACGCCATTAATTGCTGGTGTAAACTGTTTTGGTGTTGGAGGAACAAATGTTCATGTCGTTTTACAGGAAAACGAAAACCGAAATAATACTTCATCTATAAACCAGAGAGCGTATAAATTAATACAATATTCAGCTAAAACCCTTAGTTCGCTGGAGGCTTATGAGGTAAAATTAGCAAAGTTTTTAAAGGAAAATAAAAACACAAACCTCGCAGATTTAGCTTATACGTTTCAAGTCGGCAGAAAGCAATTTGGCTATTCCAAATACATAGTTGCAAGAAATATCGAAGAAACTATAGCAGTATTAGAAAGCAAAGAAAACCCATATCAAGAGATTGATAGAAAAGAAAGAATAGTATTTATGTTTCCGGGACAAGGAAGCCAATACTATAAAATGGGAGCAGAGTTGTATGAAGAAGAAGCATACTTTAAAGAAATACTTGACCAGGGATTTGAAATCTTATCTGAGATTGACAATACGAATTACAAAGAAATTTTATTTAATCATGCCGACATTTCTCTCATCAACGTTACAGAATATACACAGCCTATTTTGTTTCTTTTTGAATATGCATTGGCCAAAATGCTTATCAAATGGGGAATCCAGCCTGATTATTTAATAGGACACAGTTTAGGAGAATATGTTGCAGCAGCTGTAAGTGAAGTTTTTTCTTTTGAAGATGCCTTAAAACTTATAGTTAAAAGAGGAAAGCTAATGTCTTCTTTAGCAGAAGGTGTAATGCTTAGCATTGAAGCAGATTACGAGAAATTTGATAAAACGATTTTGGCAGGAGTATCATTGGCAGCAGTAAACTCGCCGGGTAATTTTGTAATGTCAGGAACACAGGATGAAATAGAAAAAATAAAGACTTTATGTCTTTTAAATGATATTTCGTGTGTACAGCTCAAAACGTCTCATGCATTTCATTCAAAAATGATGCTTCCTATAGTAGACGAATTAAAAGAATATTTGTCAAACATCACTTTAAGTAAACCTTCAATTCAATACATATCAAATGTTTCCGGACAGTTAATTACTGAAGAGCAAGCGACTTCATCTGATTATTGGATAAACCATTTATTAGAACCTGTTTATTATGCAAAAGGTTTAAAAACGCTAACCAATATGGGTAATACCGTATTTGTAGAAGTTGGTCCGGGAAAAACGCTTACAGGATTGTTCAGGCAGATTAATAGTCCTGAAAAAGAGAATGCTGTTATCCAAACCGTAAAACATCCTAAAGAAGAAACCAGTGATAAAGCATTTTTATTAAAAGCAATTTCAAAATTAAACAGCTATGGATTCAGTTTAAATTGGGAATCTTATTATCAGTACGAAACAAGAAATAAAATATCGTTACCTACTTATGCTTTTGATGATTACACCTTTCCAGTTCGAGTAAAACCTTATGAGAATTTAAGTCAAAATAAAATCAGGAAAAACGACAATCAGGAAAAACACCTGTATTACGAATCCTGGAAATACAGCCCTGTTGAAAGCCAACACGAAGAAAAAGAAATCGAAAACGTGCTGTTTTTTATAGATAAAGAAGAAAAGGCCGGACAGCTAGCTGCAATATTGTCAAAACGCAATGTGTATACAATCGTAGTAAATAAAGAAGAAACGTTTAGAACAGACGGAAATTCAATTGGCATTAATCCAGAATCTCCGGAAGATTATAAAGCACTGTTTGATTATTTAAAGAACAACAATCTTGCTTTTTCAACAGTGATATATTCCTGGGGCGTTGATTCACCAAAAGAGTTAAACAGTAATTATTCTGAATATTTAAGAACGACACATCATTTTATCACAATTCTTAAAGAATTAAGCGGGCATTTAGTCCATAACCCTTTAAAAATTGTCAATATAAGCTTAAACAATATTGAAGTTACAGGAGGAGAAAAAGCCGACTATACTTCAGGATTAGCGTCGGTTTTACAGGTTTTTTCAGAAGAAAACCCTGGTTTGAAAAGTATCAGCATTGATGTAGATGATTTTGATGCATTTACTTGTGAATCAATTGTAAATGAAATAAAAAAGGAAAAGAGATTTTATAGAATTGCCTTTAGAAATAAAAGAAAATGGGAATGTGCTTTTGAACCTTTACCAGCTGTTGACCAAGACAATTCGGGTAAAAAGGAAATTAAACCTCAGGGGAATTATCTTGTAATTGGAGAACTTCATGCACATAACCGCATTATACTGAATCATTTAATTGAAAATTATAATGCAAAGGTTTTCCTTATTAATCAAGAAGATTACAATTTTGCGAAAGAAGATAATCAGTTTTTAGATGTTTTTAGAAGTTCCGGTAAACTGATTCATATCAATTGTTCATTATTAGACTTCGATAAATTAACTAATGAAATTGAGGATATTGAACTGCATCACGGTAAAATCGACGGTTTAATTTATGCCGAAAGAAATACAGGTCTGGAAAACTTTCCGCTAATAGAATCTATTTCGGAAAAAACGTTGGAAGCTCATTTTTCTGAAAAAATAAATGGGATTTTGAATGTATATCAAATCCTGCAAAATAAAGATCTTGATTTTGTAAAAGTGATTTCCAGCATGTCTGTTTTTTCAGGAGGAATATCTTATGGAGCTTACGCTGCCTCTTATGCTTTATTAGATGATATCGTGTTGAATATTAGTGCTCATACAAAATCCTGGTCCTTGTTAAATGTATGTGGTATTTCTGCCACTGCTGCCCAGACTGTTTCTCCTGAAGAATTTGCTCAGGCTTTTGAAAACAGTTTTAAATACAGCCAGATCAAACAGCTTTTAGTCTTTAATGAGACTTCAGGGAAAGTTAAAAATACAGTTCCTCAAAAAAGAACAAATAACGATTCTTCATCCAATAAAAATTACAGAACTCCGGAAACACCTACGGAAAAGGAGATTACGAGCCTGTTTGAAGAGTTTTTTGGTATTTCAGGAATAGGTATCGAAGAAGATTTCTTTGAGTATGGTTTGGATTCTCTCAAAGGCATTTCGGTTACAAAACGAATAGAAAAGCAATTTGAAGTAAGCATTAACATCGATGAGCTTTATAAAAAGAATACAATCAGAGAATTAGCAGCATTAATTGATGAAAAACTATGGCTAACTGAAAAGCATAAAACGTCAAACCATATTCTTATTTAATAAAAACAGCCTTAAACGCATTCAAGATAATATAATTGAAATATAGCTTTTACAGCCTTTTAAAACTATTTAAAAATGACCAACATTCAAATTTTACTTAAGGAACTTAGAACTAAAGGAATTGTACTGAATTATTCGGAAGAGAATCTGGAAATGCATCAAATCAATGATCTGGAAATAGATGCTGACGATATAAACTTAGTGAAGGCCCATAAAGAGGCTATAATTGAGTATTTAAAAGGAATATCTAAAAAAAGCAGCCACACTGAGATTCTTCAATTGCAGCCACAAGACGATTATGCTGTTTCTTCTTCTCAAAAAAGAATATGGATTCTGAGTCAGTTTTCAGAAGCGTCAATAGCCTACAATATGCCTTTCCATACCAAATTGGGCAGTGATTATCATATTGAAAGCCTTATAAAAGCGGTAGAAACAGTTGTGAACAGACATGAAGTTTTAAGGACTGTATTTATCCAGACTGCTTCGGATGAAATAAGACAAAAGGTTCTTTCAAGAGACGAACTGCAATTTAATATCGCAGTTATAGATTTCCGTAAAGAAGAAAGTAAAGATTTGAATGTTCAGGATTATATCAAAAAAGATTCGTACCGTCATTTTGATTTAGAAAGCGGACCGTTATTGAGAGTATCTATACTACAAATTTCTGATTTTGATTTTGTATTTTACTTCAATATGCATCATATTATTAGTGATGGAGAATCGCTGAATATCCTTATAAAAGAAATTTTAGAATGTCATGACGCCTATAAAAACGGAAACAAACCTGTTTTGAAGGAGCTTGCAATTCAATATAAAGAATATGCAGCCTGGCAGAAGAAAAAACTGGAAGAAGGCGTTTTTGCTCCTCATCAAGAATACTGGAAAAATAAGTTTTCGGGTGAAAACAGCATATTAAACCTGCCATCAAAAAAAGTACGTCCAAATTTAATGGGACATTCTGGACATTGTCTGGGAGCGGAAATTCCATCTTCTGTGGCAGGCAAACTTAAAAAAATATGCCAGGAACAGGATGCCACCCTTTTTATGGGATTGCTGGCCAGCTGGAATATAATGCTGCATCGTTATACTTCTCAAAGAGAAATCATAATTGGTTCTCCGGTATCAGGAAGATATCATACTGATTTAAGAGATCAGATAGGATTTTATGTTAATACGATACTTTTTAAAAACAAAATAGATTCCCAAAAAAGCTTTGTTGGTTTCTTAAACAGCATCAAGGAATCTACGTTAGAAGCTTATAACTATCAGGAATATCCTTTTGATGTTTTGTTGGAAGAATTACAAATTAATACAGACACCAGCAGAAATAAATTATTTGATGTACTGCTTGTGCTTCAGGAATCAAGCGCTGTAAAACTTAACTTGTCAAAAGATAATGCTATAGCTGATCGCGGTAACAGGCCTGCAAAATTAGATATTGAAATAATTTTTTACAACACAGCTAATGAGTTGTTTTTTGAAATTATTTACAACACAGAGGTATATGAGAAAGAGATGGTGTCTAACCTGATCACGCACTATATTAACCTATTAGAAAACGTACTGGCTGAACCTGAAAAAGAAATTGGAACTGTTGATTTTCTGTTAGAACAAGAGAAAAAACAGATTTTAGAAGTATTTAACGGTACCAAAACAGATTATCCGGAAAATCAAACAGTTATCGATCTGTTTAAACAGCAGCTAAAAGAAAATCCAGATAATATAGCGGTTGTTTTTGAAGATAAAGGATTAACATTTAGAGAATTAGATCAATTGTCAGGTCAGCTGGCCAACTATCTTTCTGCTAATTATGATTTAGAATCCAAACAAATAATAGCAGTTAAGCTCTACAGAAGCGAATGGATGCTGGTATCTATATTGGCCATATTAAGAATGGGCAAAGCCTATGTACCAATTGATCCTGATTATCCGGAGAAAAGAATAGAATACATAAAAGAGGACAGTAACTATGCGTTGTCTATTGATGATGAGGAATTAAAAGCATTTCAGAAATATCAAGATACTTATTCTGGATTTTTCCAGGAACCTGTTTTAAGCATGGACGATTTGGCCTATGTTATTTTTACATCAGGGTCTACAGGTATTCCAAAAGGAGTGATGAACAGCCACGCGGGATTATTTAACCGTTTGATGTGGATGAAAGACGATTTAAATATCACTCAAAACGAAACGATATTACAAAAAACACCTTATACTTTTGACGTTTCTGTTTGGGAACTTATCATGCCTTTAGTAACCGGATGTAAATTGGTTTTTTCTAAACCAGACGGTCATAAGGATCCTGTATATCTGCAGAACCTAATAGAAGAAAACGAAGTGAGTCTGCTTCATTTTGTGCCTTCTATGCTTGGTGTGTTTCTTTTAGATGTAGATTCAGATAAATGCCGCTCTTTAAAACATGTGGTGTGCAGCGGTGAAAGTCTGCCTGTTGCTGTTGTAAAAGAATTCAAAGAGAAACTTCCTCAGGTAAAAATCCACAATTATTATGGCCCAACCGAAGCAGCTATCGATGTAACGGCAATAGATCTTACGCAGCAAGATACAATGACCAGAGTATCAATTGGGGCGCCTGTTGCCAACACTTCTATATACATTACAAATGAAGAATTAAGACTGCAGCCTATAGGCGTTGCGGGAGAACTTATCATTGGTGGTGTACAGGTGGCACAAGGTTACATGAACCGACCTGAATTAAATCTGGAAAAATTTATTGCTAGTCCATTTAAAGAAGGAGAAAGACTATACAGAACGGGAGATTTGGCCTGCTGGCTGCCAGATGGCAATATAGAATATATAGGAAGAATTGATAATCAGGTAAAAATAAGAGGAAACAGAGTTGAAATTGGAGAAATAGAATCTGTTTTGGAACAATCCGGCCTTGTAAAACAATGTGTCGTATTAATCAAAAAAGACAAATTTGAAAACCAAAACCTTATTGGTTATATACTTGCAGGTGAAGAATATAAAGAAAGTGCCTTATTAGATTACTTAAGAGCAAATCTACCGGATTATATGATTCCTTCGTTGATTATTCCGGTACCCGAAATGCCGACAACATCAAACGGAAAAGTAGACAGAGCAAAGCTTCCAGAACCTGATTTTGGACAAATTTTGACTCAGGAATATATTGCTCCAAGAAACAAAACCGAAGAAGCATTAGCGGCAGTTTGGCAGTCTACCTTGAAAATCGAAAAAATTGGAGTGTATGATAATTTCTTCCAGATGGGAGGAGATTCCATAGTTTCCATCCGATTAATCAGTGCAATAAACAAAGCATTGAACACAAGTCTTCGTGTAGATCAATTGTATAAAAATCAGTCTATTGCAGATCTGGCTGTTGCAATTGAGGCAGAACAAAACAATAATTTCACTATTGAAAGGTATTTAAGAACCAAAAAACATATTGAGAATCTTAGAGATACTGTTTTGGAAGTAATTGCAAATCCGGAAGCAGTAGAAGAAGTATATCCTATGAGTGATATACAAAAAGGTATGGTATTTTCTTCTGTAATGAATCCGGAAAAAGCAATTTACCACGATCAGTTTGTGTACCAAATACCAAAGGCAGATATTGACCGCCTTAACAAATCGCTGGCTCTCATGATAGAAAAACATGCTATATTGAGAACGGCTTTTGATTTGGAAACTTTCGAAGAGCAATTTCAAATTGTCTATAAAACAATCCAGTTTCAAATTGATGTTCAGGATATTACAACTGTTGAAAATGATTCGCAGCAAAACAAAATAACAGAATACATTTTAAAAGAAAGAAACCGTTCGTTTGATTTCTCTAAAGCACCTTTGTGGAGATGTACGATTTTCAATCTAAACAAAACTGCAGATATATTCCTGTTTCAGTTTCATCATTCTATTTTAGATGGATGGAGTGTGGCCTCATTCAATACAGAGTTATTTGAGATTTACGGTAAACTTCAAAAAGAAAATGATTATAAACCAGAAAAACTGGCTTATGATTATAAAGAATCTGTAATACAGGAAATTGCAGAGAAGGATAATGAGAAATCTATCGCTTTCTGGAATCAGGAATTGTCAGATTACAAAAGACTGGCTATTTTTTCTGATGTACATTCACCGGATCATTACAGAAAAATCTATGATAAAGCACTTTTAAAAGACCTAAGAGAGAAAACAAAAAAAGACGGATTAACACTTAAAACTGTTCTGTTTGGGGCTTATGCGCTTGCGCTAAAAATGCTTACTTACGACGACGATATTGTATTGGGACTGGTATCCAACAACAGACCAATTGTTGAAGACGGGGATAAAATCCTGGGATGTTTCCTGAACACACTTCCAATACGAATTAATTTCGAAAAGTATAAAACCACTTCATGGAATGAGTACTTCTCAGCTTTAGAACAAGAACAAATTAATCTGAAGGAGCACGAACGATTGACATTATTTGAAATATCAAAAAATGCCGACGACCGTTCGAATAATGAGAATCCATTTTTTGATGTGATTTTCGATTATATCGATTTTCACGTCTATGATGCCATTGCAAGTCAAAATACAGAGCATAGTTTTTCGAGTGATCAATCTTATGAAGCAACCAATACAGCATTAGATTTAACATTAAGTGCTACTGGCGGTGTATTGTCTTTTGATTACAGATTAAGAAAGAAACTTACGATTGACGTATCTCTGGAAAGACTGCATAATTATGTAGAAAATATACTAAATCAATATCTTGATTTTTCTGATCGTAAAATGGACACGAGTACTATCCTTACGGAAGATGAAAGAACGTTATTGCTTCACACAACAAATAAAACAGAAGGAACTACCTATTCAGGAACATTTGTCGACGTATTTAACGATCAGGTTCAAAAAAATCCAACCGATACAGCCCTGATTTTCGAAGGAAAAACATTTACTTATCTGGAACTGAATCAGCTTGCTAATCAATACGCTGCTTATCTAAAAGAAAACCATAACGTACAGGAAAACGATCTTGTAGGGATTATGGTAGAAAGAAGCGAATGGCTGATTGTTTCTATGCTGGCTGTAATAAAATTGGGTGCGGCCTACATTCCAATAGATGCAAAGTTTCCGGAAAGCAGAAAACAATACATTAAAGAAGATAGTAATTACAAATTATGTATTGAGAATACGCATATTGAAGCGTTTATTCCTCAAAAGAACAATTACGCAGTTCAAAATGTATCTGCTGCAATAAGTCCTGATAATTTGCTGTATATCATTTATACTTCAGGAACAACAGGTAATCCTAAAGGAGTAAAAGTAACCCATGCTAATCTGGTTTCTTTTCTGGATAATTTCGAAACAAGATTTGCATTCTTTGGCCTTAAAAGAATCGGCGCCACTACCAATATCACTTTTGATATCTCGATTCTTGAAATCTTAGGAGGTTTAGGAACAGGCAAAGAATTGTTTTTGTTTTCAAGTGAAGACTTAATAGATCCGGATCGCCTGATGAATACTGTTGCTTCTGGAGAAATTGAAATCATACAAATGACACCTTCCAGATTAATGCAGCTGTATGAAACCGGCATTCCTTTCCCAAATAATTTAAAATTATTACTGGTAGGCGGAGAAGCCATGGATGAAGCCATGTATAACCGATTAAAAGCAGAACATTTTGAATCCATAAATGTATACGGACCAACAGAAACCACTATTTGGTCAAGCTCATTAAATGTTAAAGAAAGTGAAGGACTAAGCATTGGTTCGCCATTAGTAGACGAAAGTATTTACATATTGGACAGCAGCAATTACCTGCAGCCACAAGGGGTAATTGGAGAAATATGCATAAGCGGTCTTGGAGTTTCTAACGGATATCTTAATAAAGACGATTTAACGGCTGAGAAATTTATCGATAATCCATTTAAGAAAGGAGAGAAGTTATACAAAACCGGTGATTTAGGAAAAAGACTTTCAAACGGAAACATCGCTTTTCTGGGCAGAAAAGACGATCAGATAAAGATTAGAGGATACAGAATAGAACTTGGAGAAATAGAAAATGCATTACAAAAATATGCCGGCGTAACATCAGCTTTAGTGCGTGCCATTAAAGCAGAAGGGAAAGAGCTGGAATTGGCTGCCTATATAATTTCTCAAAAAGAAATTCAGGTTCAGGAATTAAAAGTGTTTTTACGAGAATACCTGTCTGAACACATGATTCCTCTGCATATTATACAAATGGATGCCTTTCCATTAACCACCAGCGGTAAAGTAGATCGCAAACAACTTCCGTTACCGGAAGAAAAATCAATAGTATCAGGAGCAAATTATACTGCTCCCCGAAATGATATCGAAAATAAACTAGTAACGATTTGGGGAACAATACTGAATTTAAATGCTGGTCAAATTGGTATAGACAATGCCTTTTTTGAATTAGGAGGTAATTCGATTACGATAATGAAGTTGAGGAATGAAATCAGGAAAGAATTCAAAAAAGAAGTTGCTGTAGCTGCTTTGTTTCAAAATCCAACAATTCGCTTGCAGGTAGAATTCATCCTAGAAGAAAAACAAAAGAACGTGATTTCGGATGAAGAAATAAACACTTTAGATTTCAATCAAGACAGTAACCAGAATTCAGACATTGCGGTAATCGGAATGGCGGTTAAGATTCCAGGAGCAAATAACATTGATGATTTTTGGGAAAACCTTCAAAACGGAACTGAATCTATAAGTCATTTCAGCGAGGAAGAATTAAAAGCCACAGGAGTTTCAAAACTGCTGTTGAAGAATAAAAATTATGTCCGCGCTAATTCTTATATGGAAAACCGCGAATTTTTTGACGCTTCCTTTTTCGGGTATTTACCAGACGAAGCTAAATTAATGGATCCGCAAACCCGTATTCTGCATGAAGTTGTCTGGACAGCTTTAGAAGATGCCGCTTGTGACCCGTTTCGCTATAAAGGACTAATAGGCTTGTTTACCGGAGCAAGAACCAACGTAAACTGGCAGGCATTCAGTATGCTGACTAATAACAAGATTGACGAATATACGGCGGCTTATTTAAGAGATAAAGATTTTGCTTCGTCTTTGATAGCGCATAAACTTAATCTAAAAGGAGGAGTTAATGCTATTAATACGGCATGTTCAACCTCTTTGGTAGCCATTCATCAGGCGTGTACAAGTTTATTATCCGGAAATTGTACAGTAGCCCTAGCCGGAGGAGTTTCGATTAACTCGATTAAAAAAGAAGGCTATTTATATCAGGATGGAATGATCATGTCTCAGGACGGACATAACAGAACATTTGACAGCAGCGCAAGCGGAACAGTGAATGGAGAAGGAGCCGGTGTAGTGGTCTTGAAAAAATTGAGTGATGCTCTTAAAGATGGCGATAATATTATATCGGTAATCAAAGGAAGCGCCATCAACAATGACGGTAACAGAAAAGTAGGTTTTACAGCACCAAGTGTCGACGGACAGATAGAAGTAATCAAAATGGCTCAGAGAAGAGCCGGAGTTCAGCCTGATGAAATTAGTTATGTAGAAGCACATGGTACAGCAACCAAATTGGGTGATCCGATTGAAGTAGAAGCATTAAGCCAGATTTTTGGGTTCAGTGAAAATAAATATTGTGCATTAGGTTCCGTAAAAAGTAATATTGGACATCTTGATGCTGCAGCCGGAATTGCAGGATTTATAAAAACGGCACTTTGTTTAAAAAACAAAAAACTGGTTCCATCATTGCATTTTAATGAGTTGAATCCGAATATCAATTTCGAAAACACTCCTTTTTACGTTAGTACAGCGCTAAAATCATGGGAATTTGAATCTTCAGTCTTAAAAGCCGGTGTCAGCTCATTTGGTATTGGAGGAACGAATGCCCACGTTATTTTACAAGAACCTCCAGTGGTTCATAACAGCCCGAAGAAAAACAAGAATGATATAATTGTATTGTCTGCAAAAACAGAAAAAGCACTGGACAATCAATTAAGTAATCTGGTTTCTTTTCTGAATAAAAATCAAGAAGTCTCTGTTGAAGATTTGTCCTGGACGCTTCAGAAAGGAAGAAGTCAATTCGATTTCAGAGCAGCTTTAGTAAGCGATGAAAGTGAAACTTTGGCGGATAAGATACAAAGTACCATTAAGAAAAACATTCATAAGGCTAAAGCCAAATCTTCGCAGAAATTGGTGTTTATGTATCCTGGTCAGGGAACGCAATACATAAACATGGCTAAAGGTCTTTATGAAGATGAATTTATTTTTAGAAAAGAAATGGATTCCTGCTTGGATACTATGGAAAAAATAACCGGAGAATCCTATAAGAATGTATTATTCCCAGATTCAGAAGAAGGGAAAGATATAATCAATCAGACGCAATATGCACAGCCTTTATTATTTTCAATTGAATATGCTTTAACACGCTTGCTTAACCATTATGGCGTAAAACCGGATATATTAATAGGACATAGTATTGGCGAATATACTGCAGCTTGTATAAGCGGTGTTTTAACATTAGAAGACGGACTTTCTCTGGTTATTCATAGAGGGAAAATTATTCAGCAGCTGCCAAAAGGATCTATGTTAAGCGTTGATCTTCCTGCAGCCAAAGTAACAGAACACCTAAGAAAAGGAGTAAGCATTGCAGCTGTAAATACGCCGGAAAGCTGTGTATTATCAGGAGAAGATAATGTAATTTCAGAATTGTATGATTATTTTGAACAGAACGGAATCAAATCTCAGAAACTGAAAACATCACATGCATTTCACTCTGAAATGATGCTTCCAGTCTTAAAAGAGTACACTCAAAAAGTATCAGAAATTACAATAGGAACTCCGGCTGTTCAATATTATTCGAATCTTACTGGTAAGCCAATTCTGCCTTCTGATCTTGAGAATCCGGAGTATTGGTCAGATCATATTTTAAAAACAGTGAATTTCTCGGCAGCATTACAAGATATGATGCAAAAGGATAATCTAATTTTTATAGAAGTCGGGCCAGGAAAAACATTAAGCAATTTTGTTCGTCAGCATCAGCAAAAAAGTATCTCTATAAATGTCTTGAGGCATCCAAAAGAAGAGGAAGAGGATAAAAAATATTTTGCATCCAGCATAGCAAAATTATGGACAAATGGAGTAAATATCGATTGGGATCAGTTTCACGCAGATGCAAAAAGACAAAAAATCTCTCTGCCAACGTATCCGTTTGAGAAAACAAAATACAGTATTGGTGAAGATGTCTACGAAATTGTTACCAATAATGCGATGATTCCAAAAATGGAGAAAAACGAAAACATCTCAGAATGGACGTATGAACCTTCCTGGAAAAAGATCAGATTAACGGCTGATGAAACAGTTATCGAAGATCATTTCAAGTACTTGTTCTTTGCAGATTCTTCTAACGTAACTTCAGAAGTAATTAAGAAAATTCAAGACAATCAAAACGTAATAAAGGTCTCTAAAGGAATAGAGTTTACAAAAGTATCTGATCAGGAATACATTATAAATCCAGAATCGTATCATGATTATGCATTATTATTCCGTTCTCTGAAAGAACAAGGATTTATACCTAATAAAATTGGTCATTTATGGAATGTGGCAGCTTCCGAAGAAATCAATATTCTTACTAAGGAATATGCATCGACTGCATTGAAAGAAGGTTATTACAGCTTGCTGCATATAGCAAAAAGCATAGGTGAATTCTTCCCTTCAAAATCAATAGATCTAATGGTAGTATCTAGCGGCGTTTCAGCTGTTACTGCTTCAGAAGTGATAAACCCTGTTAAAGGTGCCATAATTGGAGTTGTTGCTACAATACCAAAAGAATATCTGAATGTAAATTGCAAACACGTAGATATTGACATCAGTTCTGGTTTAGATAATCCTCTTATTACAAATCTGTATCATGAGATTTTTGAGGACAAAACTGTTAAATCAATAGCGCTGAGAGGCCGTGACAGATGGGTAGAATTTTACGAAGCAGTAAAATACAATCCTGTTAAAAAAGAGCCAGTTTCAATCAAAAAAGACTCGGTTTATCTAATCACCGGAGGTATTGGAGGTATGGGGCTTGTGTTTGGAAAGTATCTGATAGAAAACTTCAATGCAAAACTAATTCTAGTTGGAAGAAAAGAAGAAACTCCCGAAGTAACAGCAAAACTAAAAGAATTTGGAGGCGAAGTACTTTATATTTCTGCTGATATCTCTGAAACAGAAGATTTAAGATTCAAAATAACTCAAGCCGAAGCCATTCTTGGAAATGTTCAGGGAGTAATTCATACTGCCGGAGTTATTGATTATGCCGGAATTATCCAAAACAGACTTATTGAAGAAAATGAGAAAGTATTTGCACCAAAGGTATACGGTACTTTGGCTTTGCATGAAATCTTTAAAGATAAAAACCTTGATTTCATGATTTTATGCTCTTCTATTTCGTCTTATGCGGCTCCATTTGGAGAAGTTGGTTATACTTCTGCCTGTATATTCCAAAACAAATTTGCGCAGCATTTTAGCAATACCGCAAAAGAAGTCATTAGTATAGGATGGGATACCTGGTCTGATACAGGTATGGCATTAGAGGCTGTAAAAAACATGTCGGACATTGAAAAGGAACAAAGCTTAAATCACGGAATCAGCACGGAGGAAGGATTAGAAGTTTTCCACAGATTAATTGCCAATGCTGCATTAAGACAAACGGTTTCAGACTTTATTGTTTCTACCAGAAATATAGAAATGTTCAGTTTTGACTTTAACAATTACCTGAATTTCAGCAATGAAATAGAGACTGATGCAGCCGCAGCAATAGAAATTTTATTAGATCTTGACGAGTCAGCTACCCAGACAGAAAGAAAGGTTTTAGAATTGTTTAGCAGCTTCTTTGGTCATTCGGGAATTGGTTTAGATGATGACTTCTTCGAATTGGGAGGAGATTCTCTAAAAGCAATGTCATTTATAAATCAATTGAACAGGATTTTAAAAGCTGAGATTTCTCTTGTGGATTTCTTCAATAACTGCTCGGCAAGAGCATTGGCCTCATTTTTAGATAAGCTTGATTCGATAGAAAAAAATGAGACAACAAGTAATGAGATTTTAATTTAAATAAGCAGTAAGTATTCATTCTCTTTAAATATAATATAGTGGAAAAGTTATTAGAAAAATTAAGAACTGAAAAAGTTTATATCTCTCTGGAGGGAGAAAACCTAAAAATTAATTTCAACGGAGAAAAATTGCCGGATGGTATTTTAGAGGAATTAAAAGCTAAAAAAGAAGACTTAAAGAGTTACTTAAAAAATACAGCAGCTGTTTCAAAATTCGATCAGATTCCGGTAGTAGAAAAAGAGGATAATTGCTATCGTCTTTCTTCTTCGCAAAAAAGATTATGGATTTTAAGCCAGCACGAAGATTCTTCTAAATCGTATAACATGCCTTTTCATGTTGAATTAAAAGGAAATTACGATGTAGACAGTTTCAAAAAAGCGGTAATGGCAGTTATCAAAAGACATGAATCGTTGCGTACTGTTTTTATATCAGACAAAAACAATGAAGTATGGCAAAAAATAGTACCCGCAGAAGACATCAATTTTAGTATTGATTATAGAGATTATAGATTAGAAGCAGACATTAAAAGCGCAGTTGAGCATTATATCAACGAAGATTCTTTCAAGCTTTTTGATTTAGAAAAAGGACCGCTTTTAAGAGCAACTTTACTTCAGGTTGGCGAAGCCGACTATGTTTTCTATTATAACATGCACCATATTATCAGCGATGCGTGGTCGTTGCAAGTATTGGCTAATGACGTTTTTGCTTATTACAATGCTTTTAAAAACAATACGACAGCAGCATTATCGCCGCTTAGAATTCAATACAAAGATTATTCGTCTTGGCAGCAAAAGAGACTGGAAGAAGATAGTTTCCTAAAAAACAGATCTTTTTGGATGGAGAAGTTGTCCGGGGAAATTCCAACGATAAATCTCCCAAGCAATACCATAAGACCAAAGGTTAAAACAAGTAATGGCCAAAGCCTTGAAACATACCTTGATGCAGCAACGACAAAAAACATAAAAGAGTTTGTGCAGAAAAAAGGAGGCAGCTTATTTATGGGACTTATATCTGTTTTTAAAGTGCTGATTTATAAATACACAGCACAGGAAGACATTGTAATTGGAACATTATTGGCAGGACGTGATCATATTGATTTGGAAAACCAAATTGGATTTTATGTAAACGCCTTAGCGTTGCGAAATCAAATAGACGCTGATGCCCCTTTTATTAAATTCTACGATAAGATAAAAGAGTCTACCATTAATTCTTTTACACACAGAACCTATCCTTTTGACTTGTTAATTGATGATTTACAGCTAAAAAATGATCTTAGCAGAAATGTCCTGATCGATGTTTTATTTGTACTTCAAAATGCAAGTGAGAGAATTGAAAATTATCAGATAAGCGAAGAACAGACGACCTCTTTTGCAGATAAAGGAAGCATTTTTTCAAGATTTGATTTAGAGATAAGCCTAAAAGAAATTGGAACATGTCTTCACATGGAAATCAATTATAATACTGATGTTTATCAAAGAGATATGATTGAGGCCATGATGAAGCATTACAAACAATTGCTGGCTCTTTTTACAAACAATCCCGAAGAAACAATAGCTTCGTCTAATTACCTTACAGCTCAGGAAACCAATAAACTTTTGTATGAGTTCAACCATACTCATACAGATAGAAACAGAACAGAAACGGTATTGGATTTGTTTAATAAACAAGTGCAGCATTCAGGAAACAAAACGGCTCTTATTTATAAAGACAAAGAGATTTCCTATAAAGAATTAAATGAGCTTTCAAATCAATTTTCTAATTTCCTGCAGGCGAATTACGGTCTGGAAAAAAATGATTTGGTTGGAATAAAACTACACCGAAGCGAATGGCTGGCAGTTACCATTTTGGGAATTCTGAAATCCGGAGGCGCTTATCTGCCAATAGATCCAACATATCCAGATGAGAAAATAGCCTATATCGAGAAAGACAGCTCTCTTAAATTATGTATTGATGCCGCTGTAATTGAACAGTTTTTAGCACAAAAAGATACTTTTTCTGATGCTGATACTACTGTTGCGGTTACTCCTGATACATTGGCCTATGTTATCTATACTTCGGGATCTACGGGTTCTCCTAAAGTAGTTTCGATCACGCATTTCTCATTAGCCAATTATATCACCTGGGGTGCTTCTCATTATTTTAATGAAGGTGATGAAGCAAGTTTCGGACTTTTTACTTCGCTGTCATTCGATTTAACCGTAACCAGTTTGTTCCTGCCTCTAATAAAAGGAGACAGCCTGCATATTTTCGATTCAGATGAGGATATTTCAGAACTGTTAACCCAATATGTAAAAGCTGATATAAAGGCGATAAAGCTGACACCAGCCCATATTACGATTATTGGCAGTTTGGGAATAGACAGTATTGCTATCGAAAAAGCTATTGTGGGAGGAGATATACTGCATACAACCCATGTAAAAATCTTAAAGAAATTAAATCCTAATATAAAAATATACAACGAATATGGTCCAACTGAGGCTACAGTGGGATGTATTGTCCATGAAGTAGCTTTAGACGAGGAAAATGTGCTTATTGGAAAACCAATAGCCAATATGGAAGCCTATGTTCTGGATAAAAAAGGAAGTCTTGCTCCTATAGGAGTTACCGGAGAATTGTTTCTTGCAGGCGAAGGTTTAGCTCAAGGATACCTGAATAATCCGATTTTGACAGCCGAAAAATTTATTCCGCATCCTTTTAAACAAGGTGAGAAAGTCTACACAACAGGAGATCTTGCATTTTGGACAGCCGATGGAAACCTGAAATTTTTAGGAAGAAAAGACAATCAGGTAAAAGTTCAGGGATATCGTATCGAATTAGGAGAGGTGGAGCACACTTTACTTCAAAATGAAACTATAAAAGAAGTAGTAGTATTGGCGATTGAAAATGATTTTAAAGAAAAAGAATTGGTTGCTTATTTCACTTCTTCAAAACAAGAAGATGAGGCAGCATTACGAAATCACTTTAAAGGACTTCAGCCAGAGTATATGGTTCCGACGAGCTTTATCCAATTAGATGAATTTCCATTAACCTCTAATGGTAAAATTGATAAAAAACAGTTGGCAGATAACCCGTTAGTTTCCAAGAGAGACGCAGCAATTGTTAACGAGTCTCCTGCAAATGAAACCGAACAAAAAGTCATTGATATATGGCAAAAAGTGCTTAAAAGAGAAAATATAGGACTTAACGATGATTTTTATTTGTTAGGAGGAAACAGCTTAAAATTGATTCGTCTTATAAACGAATATCACAATGAATTTAATGTAAAGTTGAAAATGAAGGATTTGTTTGCAAATCCGGTACTTCAGGATCAGGCAAAAATTATAAGATCTTCTGTTCATGCAGATTACCTTGAAATAGAAAAAGCCAGCCCGGCAGAAAATTATCCGCTGTCAGAAGCACAAAAAACATTGTGGTATATCAGTCAGGTAAAAGAAAGATCAGTTGCCTATAATATTCCTGTTACAGTAGAATTAAAAGGCAGCTATGATGCAGACAAATTTATAAAAGCCATTAATGCAGTCGTAGAACGTCATGAAATCCTGAGAACCGTTTTTAAAGAAAATGAATCGGGAGAAGGCAGACAATGGATATTACCTGTTGATGAAGTAAATGTTCCTGTTTATTATTTTGACTATAGAAACGAAACGGATAAAACGAACAAAGCATTACAGTATATCGCAGAAGATTCCTTTAATCCTTTCGATATAGAAAACGGACCTTTATTGAGAGCCGCTTTATTTCAAATAGAAGAAGAGCATTACCTGTTTTACTATAACATGTTCCATATCATTAGTGATGAGGTTTCTATGGATGTATTAAAAAGAGATGTGCTGGCTTTTTACACTTCTTATATAGAAAATACAACGCCTGATTTGCCTGTTCTCAACATCCAGTATAAAGATTATGCAGTTTGGCAATTGAAGTCTGAAAACGGTGCCAAGTTTACAGAAGATAAAAATTATTGGACAAAGAAACTTTCCGGCAATTTACCATTACTGAATCTGCCGTCGCAAAACACCAGACCTGCTGTAAAAACCTATAATGGCTATAATCTGGGGACTTATATTTCTGCCGAAACCAGTGCTAAACTTAAAGAGTTCTGTAAAAATCAAGGAGGAAGTTTGTTTATGGGAGCCTTAACAGCCTGGTACATCCTGTTTCACAAATACACAAACTCAAACGACATTATTATGGGTACTCCGGTGGCAGGAAGAGAGCATTTAGATCTTAAAGACCAGATAGGGTGTTACATTAACAATATAGCGTTAAGACAGCAGATAGAACCAGATACTGATTTTATCTCTTTGTTTAAAGAAGTAAAACAATCAACCATCAGCAATTACGAACATCAATTATATCCTTTTTATAGAATTGTTGAGGATTTACAGTTAAAGAACGATTTGGGAAGAAACCAAATTTTCGATGTCATGTTCTCTTTCCATATCGCTGATGAAAACCAAAAGTGGGAAGGCATAAAATATACAGACAAAATTATAGATTATGGAGCTGCCAAATCAAAACTGGACATCCTGATTAACTTCTATGAGTACGGAGAGCTGCTGTATTTTGATATTAATTTCAATACAGATATCTACACCAAAAAGGCAATAGAAGAAGTAATGGGAAGCTATAAAATAATACTCCATAAACTTTTAGAAAACCCAGCAGAAAGCATTGCCGGCCTTGATTATATATCAGAAATGGCAAAAGAGAAAAACCTTAAAAATCTTCAGAAACTTAAGCTTTTAAAACAAATCTAATAAGCGGTTTACGCAGCAACACATTAAAATCTAATAGCGATACTTAAAAAATTGAAACCATGGAAAACAAATTGCAAAATTTTGAAAACACGTTAGAGAAAGATCATTCTAATGGAAGAACAGAAACTTTTATTTTAAATGATAAATTGGGATTTCCGAAAGTAATTAAGAGAAAAGAGGAATCTATTGAATTATCAGAATGGATAAGTGAAAATCGCGAACAATACGACGAAGACTTAAGAAAATACGGAGCCATCTTAGCCAGAGGTTTTAATATTGATTCTGTAGAAAAATTCAAAGAAGTAACACAAGGGTTTCAAAAAGAATCTCTTGCCTACACACTGAGATCATCTCCGCGTTATGAGATCACCGAAAATGTGTACGTTTCTACAACCTACCCAGAAGATGAAAGCATCAACATGCACAGCGAAAGTTCGTATGCGCCGAGTCATCCTTCAAAAATAATTTTCTGCTGTGTTATTCCTGCAGCATATAGAGGAGAAACGCCTATTGCAGATAACAGATTGATTCTTAAAAACATCAGACAGGACATTTTAGAAAAGTTCAAGACTACAGGAGTTATTTACAAAAGAAATCTAACAGGTCTTTTAGGAATGTCATGGGAAGAAGTTTTCCAGACTTCTGATAAAAAAGAAGTAGAAGAAGATTGTATCAAAAACGGAATGGATTTTAAATGGATCAGCGATACACATTTAGAATTAAGCTGGAAGAAAAAAGCAATCTGGGAGCATCCTGTAACAGGCGAATTGGTATGGTTTAACCACGCGATGTTTTTCAATAAATATTCTTTCAGCGAAGACCTGCTTGATTTTATAAGCTCTGATGATGAACTTCCAAACAACACCTATTATGGAGACGGAAGCGAAATTTCTAAGGAAGAAATTGAAAACATAAAAGAAGCGTATCAAAAGGCAATCGTAGAATTCCCTTGGGAAAAAGGCGATGTTCTTTTTCTGGACAATATGTTAATGTCACACGGACGTAATCCATACAAAGGAGACAGAAAAATAATCGTATCGATATCTTAACAAAAGATCTCACCATAATTACTGCTTAGACAGCAGCAACATATCTCAATAAATAATAATCAAGCATCTAAATTATGAGTTCAAATATTATAGAAAGCGCTCTTTCAATACCTATTTCTTATAATCAAAAGAAAATACTAAAGGCAGCTAACGTTCACTTAAATAATTTCTACAGCCAATTAACAATTGATTTTGATAAAGATCTATCTTCTGAGGAATTGCTTTTGGCAATTAAGGCAGTAATAAAAAAGCATGAAGTACTGTCTTTAAGATTAAACAAAGAAGGAAATGAAGAGCACTCTCTCCAGGTTTCGGTAAACGCTGATACTTTAGTATTGGATGAATCTGACTGGAAAGAGAATGCTGAAAATCCAGTGAACCATAACTATGATGCTTCCATCGATGCGCCTATCCGTTTTCATGCTTTGAAAAAATCAGGAAAAATAAAATCGCTGCTTGTTAGATATTATGTGATATGGGGCGACACGTACAGTAGTTTATTGTTTTGTGAAGAACTGGGAAAAGCAATTGAAAACCTGGAGGAATACGAATCAAACCAGCAGGAAAGAATTGTATATTCTGATTACTGTGAATGGAACAGTTCTTTAGTTTCAGAATCTGATGAGGAGGCAGTAAACTTCTGGAATTCGTATCATCCGCAGATCAACAATAAAATAGTTCCTTTTAGCGAACCATCACAAAATGGTTTTAAGCCGGAACGCAAAAGCATTGCGGCTATTACAAATGATAATTATAAAACAGCTAAAGCTTTATGCGAAAAAAAGGGAATTTCCTTATCGGATATGCTGCTGCTTAATTTTGTAACCTATCTGCAGTTATTTACAGAAAATGAAATCACTATTGGCTATTATCCGCTAAAAAGAAATTATGCTGATTTAGATTATACGCTGGGTGCAATCAACAAATTGATTCCATTAAACAGCAGAAAATTTTTGGGTGAATCAGTCGAGGAAAAAGTGAATTACTTAAAAAGCGAACTGGAAAGAGTAAATCTTTGGTCGGATTATTTCTTGTTGAATACAGAACAAAATGATAAACAATCGGAGCAGGTTTTTCATGCCTGCTTCGAATTTATCGACATTCAGGAAGTTTTTTCCGGAAAAGATCTTAAAATTTCCAGTGCTTATTCGGTACAGGACCACTTCGAAATCAAACTAAGCTGTGTTGATTACGGAGACAGACTTTCGGTTGAATTGTATTATGATGCTGCAAAATTTTCACCGGAAACCATATATATTATTTCTTCACAATTGAATGCTTTCTTTGGAGAAACAGCTGTTATCGATGAAAATAAATCCATACCGAGTTACGAGGAGATTGCCTTTATAAACAAATTAAACGACACAAATCAAACGTTTTTAAATTCAGAAAGTCTTATAAAATTATTTGAAAATCAGGCTTTGCAATCGCCTGAAAATATTGCCTTGATAGAAGGAGAATATAGAATAAATTATAAAGAACTTGATACTAAAGCAACTCAGTTTGCTCATTATCTTATAGATACACATGGTGTTACGAAAGGGGACGCGATATGCATATTAACAGAACCTTCTGAAAATTTTATAGTAAGTGTACTCGGAATTCTTAAAGCAGGAGCTTTTTATGTTCCAATTGATCATAACTACCCTGAAGAAAGAATGCAGTTTATATTAAAAGACAGTAAAACAAAACTTTTAATAACAGATAAAGAATATAACAGCGCTGATTTTCAGGATGTAGCTTTATGTAATCCTTCAGCAGAAGAAATTTATACCGGAGATGCAAGTCCAATAACTTTGGAATCAAACCCGGATGATATTGTGTATTGTATCTATACATCAGGTTCTACAGGAAATCCAAAAGGATGTTTCATTACGCAAAAAAATATACTCAATTATATCTCATGGGCAAACGAATATTATTTTGAGGATGAGAATGTTGGAAATTGGGCATTAATCACTTCTGTATCTTTCGACTTGACTGTTACTTCTATTTTCACCAGCCTTACCAGAGGAAAGAAAATATGGATTGGAAGCGCCAAAAAAGACATCGCGGCATTATTAAATGAGAGTTTCCATAATCCTGAAATCGACACTTTAAAAATTACGCCATCGCATGTTTCTCTTTTAAAAGAGCTTGATATAAAAGCAACTGCCATTAAAATAGTAATCTGCGGCGGGGAGCATCTTACCAAAAATCAGATTAAAATTCTGAAAGACATCAATAGTGAGATTAAAATTTACAACGAATACGGACCAACAGAAGCTACTGTAGGATGTGTGGTTAAAGAAGTTACGGCAGAAGAAACCAGCGTACTTATTGGTAAACCTATTGCAAATACACAAATATTAATTGTTGACAATGAGGATAATTATTGTTCTATTGGTGTGCTGGGAGAAATGATAATTCTGGGCGACAGTATATCTATTGGGTATAATAACAGACCGGAATTGAATGCCGAAAAATTCATCGATAATTATTTAAATACCGGAAAACGTGCTTATAAAACAGGTGATTTAGGAAGATGGCTTCCTAACGGGAATCTGGAATATTCTGGAAGAAAAGACAATCAGGTAAAAATAAGAGGTTACAGGATTGAATTGGATGAAATAGAAAGAAAGATCCTGACTCACGAACATGTACAGCAGACAGCCGTTCTGGTTGCGGATAAAGATGAAAATGACAAGCAGATATTGGCTTTTGTGGTCAGCGAAGAACCATTGGATGCCTTAGACCTGAGAAATTATTTATCTGATCAGTTACCGGAATATATGGTTCCGAATCATTTTTTTCAACTAAAAGAAATTCCATTAACCAATAATGGTAAAGTGGATAAAAAACAATTAATCCAGCTTAATCTGGAAGAAGCAAATTATGGATCAGAATTCCTTGCTCCAAGAAATGAGGTAGAATTGAATTTAGCCGCGATTTGGTCTGAAATATTAAAAAAGGATGAAATTGGAGTTTATGATGATTTCTTTATTCTGGGCGGACAAAGTTTAAAAGCCATTCGATTAATAAATGAGTATCACAAAAAGTTTGGGGTAAAACTTTCCCTAAAAGAGCTTTTTAATAATACGACTTTAGAATCTCATGCAAAACTTATAGAAAATGCTGCAAAGTCAGCTTATCAGCCTATAGAAAAAGCAGTTGGTCAGGAGCATTTAGCCTCAGACGGACAGCGAAGAATATGGATGCTGAGCCAGTTTGAAGAAAGTTCGATTGCTTATAATATGCCGGAATATTTAACCTTGTATGGCACTTATAACGCAGCATTTTTAGAAAAGGCAATACAAAATTGTATAAAAAGACACGAAATCTTAAGAACCGTATATCATTTAAATGAAAATGGGCTTTTATACCAGCAAGTACTGCCTGTCGATCAAATACAATTTCATTTAGAATATCATGATTTTACATCAAATGCAGAACAACAACTAAGCGTTGCGAAATATATTGAAGACGATACCAGAAAACCATTCGATTTAACCAATGGACCTTTGCTTAGAGGAGCTTTGTTTTGTCTGGCAGAAGACAAATATGTGTTTTATTATAACCTGCATCATATTGTTGGAGATGCCTGGTCTATGAAAATTTTGGAAAAAGAAGTTTTTGAAGCGTATGAAGCGTATCAAAAAGGAGAAGAACCAAAATTACCGGAATTGAAAATCCAGTATAAAGATTATTCAGAATGGAAAACCAAACAGCTTACAACAGATTCGCTGATCAACCAAAAGAATTTCTGGCTGGATAGTTTATCAGGAGAACTTCCTAAAATTGATTTGACAAATATCTCTAACCGTCCTAAACGTAAAACGTATAACGGACAGACTTTATCGATGTATCTGGCAAAAGATTTATCTGCTGATTTGAAGAAATTCTGCGATGAAAAAGGCGGAAGTTTATTTATGGGATTATTATCTATATGGAATGTCCTTCTTTCCAAATATACTTCGGGAGATGATATTATTATCGGAAGTCCGGTATCCTGCAGAGATCATAAAGATTTAGAAAATCAGATAGGATTTTATCTGAATACATTGGTTTTAAGAAATAAAATACAGGCTGAAGATTCGTTTGAAACGTTTTTCGATAAGGTAAAAGCGACGACTTTGGAAGTATTTAAAAATCAGGCCTATCCTTATGATCTTTTAGTCGAAGATTTAAACCTAAAACAGGACATAAGCCGAAATGCTGTTTTTGATGTCATGTTTACATTACAGGATTTAAAAGCCAATAATTTCCAAATTATAGAAACAGATGAGATTGCAAATAATGGATACAGCTATACTAAATTTGACCTTGACATATCTGTTTTTGATCTTGGCGATACACTTTCGGTAAGCATAAATTATAATACCGATGTTTACGATCAGTCTTTAATAGAAAATCTAATACGAAATTTCAATTATCTGGCAGCCAATTTATTGAAATCTCCTGAGCTGCATATTAAAGAAGTGCCATTCATTTCATCTAATGAGGAGCATACCTTATTAAAAGAATTCAACAATACTTCATGGGATTATAATAAAGAGGCGTCTCTTTTGGATTTGTTCAGAAATCAGGTTTTCTCACAGTCCGATGCAAAAGCCATTGTGTTTGATGGAAAAAGCATAACCTATAAGGAACTGGATAAACTATCAGACCAGTTATCGGAGTATTTGACTGTCAATTATAATAACAGCGAAGGAGATGTAATTGCCATAGAATTAGAAAGAACAGAGTGGCTGATAATTGCCATGATTGCCGTTTTGAAAATGGGATGTGCTTATGTTCCCGTATCTCCTTCTTTCCCGGAAGGAAGAAAAACATATATAAAAGAAGACAGCGGTTGTACAATCTGTATAGATCAAAATGTAATCGAAGAATTCAATAACGCTGGTCGGGAGCAATTTCAAGGAAAGAAACGCCCAAAAACAACACCGGAAAGTTTATTGTATACGATATATACATCAGGAACTACAGGTAATCCTAAAGGAGTTATGGTTTCGAATAGAAATCTGGTTTCTTTTATTGAAAATTTCAACGAAAGATTTAATTTTTTCAGATACCAAAGACTTGGATTAACTACAAATTTTACGTTCGATATTTCGATACTTGAAATTTTAGGAGGTTTGTGTACAGGTAAAGAACTGCATTTGTTTTCAGAAAACAGATTAATAGATCTGGATAGTTTCATACAATATCTTACAGAAGAAAAACTGGAGATATTACAGCTTACTCCATCAAGATTGTCGCAATTATTTGCAGCCAATATTACTTTTCCGGCAAGTATGAAGGTATTGTTAGTAGGAGGTGAGGCCATGCACCAATCGATGTATGAAACCTTAAAAAAGGAACATTTTGACACATTTAATGTTTATGGGCCTACAGAAACCACAATCTGGAGTACGAGCTTGGAAATAAAGAAAAGTACACACCTTAGTATTGGAAAACCATTATTAAACGAAAGCATTTATATATTGAATTCAAATAATAAACTGCTTCCTGTTGGCGTGGTAGGTGAATTATGTATTGGAGGCGATGGTGTAGCAATTGGCTATAAAAATCAGGCTTCACTTACTCAGGAAAAGTTTATTACAAATCCTTATAACGACGGTAAATTATACAAGACAGGCGATATGGCAAGATGGCTTGCTGACGGAACAATTGAATTTATTGGCAGAAAAGACAATCAAGTCAAAATAAGAGGACATAGAATTGAGCTTGGAGAAATTGAGAATGCCATATTGAGTTATGAAGATGTCAAGGAAGCTGTAGTATTAGTAAAAGAAAATGAAACTACAGAAAAAGAAATTGTTGTCTTTATGATTTCTGACAAAGAGCTGAAATCAAATGATATTAAGTCTTTTCTGGTTACGGTACTTCCAAACTATATGATCCCTTCTATATATGTGCAGCTGGAAAAATTCCCTTTATCATCCAGCGGAAAAGTAGAAAGAAAATTATTGTTGTCTATGCAGGAAAACCAAATCTCTAGTGGTGTTGACTACTTAGCGCCGAGAGATTCCCAAGAACAAAAATTGATAGAAATCCTTTCTCAAAATCTGGATAAGGATCAGGATAAAATTAGTATCCACGATAATTTCTTCGATTTGGGCGCTAATTCATTAAAAATAATCAAGCTGCTGCATATCATCAATCAGGAAATGAATGTTGACCTTAAAGTGGTAACATTATTTGAATATCCTAATGTTTACGAATTGGCTCAGTATCTTAAAACCAGTAAGGAAGAAGACAACAGCCTTGTAGAGAATTCAAATATCTCGAATGAAATAGATGAAATCTTAGATCTTTTATAAAACCAAACAAACCATCAAATTATTAACCGGGCAGTGTTGTGCTGCCCTACAGGAATCGTTATCAATGAAACAAGAAATAAGAAAAAAAGATATTGCTATTATAGGAATGTCGGGCAAATTCCCTAAATCCAAAAACTTAAAAGAGTTTTGGAGCAATTTGACAGGAGGAGAAGAATTAATAACTTTTTATAATGATACAGAATTAAGGGAAGCCGGAGTAAGTGAAGATTATATCCAAAATCCTAATTATGTAAAAGCAGACTCAGCGCTTGAGAATGTAGAAAGTTTTGATTATAATTTCTTTGGATATACAAAAGCCGAAGCTGCGGCAATGGATCCTCAAATTCGTGCCCTACACGAACAAGTATGGCTGGCTTTAGAAGATGCAGGTTGTAATCCATATCAATACAAAGAGAAAATAGGAGTATTCCTTACGGCATCTGATAACATCAATTGGAGAGCCTATTCTTTATTGTCAAAAAATGAAATGGTCAATCCTTTTTTTCTAAATCAAATTTCCGATAAAAATTTTGCCAGCACCCTAATTTCGTACAACTTAAATTTAAGGGGGCCAAGCTATTTTACGGATACTGCTTGTTCGAGTTCTTTAGTTTGTACACATGTGGCAGCAAGAAGTTTATTGCTTAGAGAGTGTTCTATAGCCATTGCGGGAGGAGCCAGAATTGAATCGACAGATACAAAAGGCTATATGCACCAGGAAGGAATGATTAATTCTAAAGATGGTCATTGCAGGGCTTTTGATAAAGATTCTTCTGGAACTATAACAGGAGAAGGCGTTGGAATTGTCATTCTTAAAAGAATGGAAGATGCTGTAAGAGATAAAGACCATATTTATGCCGTAATACGTTCGACTGCTGTTAATAATGACGGTGACAGAAAAGTAGGTTATACTGCTCCAAGTATAGCTGGGCAGGCAGAGTGTATAAGACTGGCACATCAAATTGCAAACATTGAACCCGAAGCAATAACTTATATAGAAACACATGGAACAGGAACAAAACTGGGTGATCCTATAGAGATTGAAGCGCTAAATAAAGCATTCAACTATAATACAAATCACAAATGTGCTATAGGAAGTGTCAAAGCCAGTATGGGACATCTTGATACAACAGCGGGAATCTCTGGATTAATAAAAACAGCATTAGTTTTAAAGAATAAAAAAATACCAGCTTCTCTGCATTTTAAAGAAGCAAATCCTGAAATAAATTTTAAATCAGGGCCATTTTACGTAAACCAAAAACTGTCGGATTGGACAATTGACAATCAAAATAACCGTATAGCAGGTGTCAGCAGTTTTGGTATAGGCGGTACAAATGCGCATGCTGTTTTAGAAGAATTTGTATCTGATGTACAAACCGAGGAAGATCAAAATTTCCATCTAATACGTTTTTCTGCAAAGTCGGTGAAATCTTTGGAGCAATATCAAATAGAATTAAAAAACAGATTAGAAGAAAAAGACGATTTAAAAATAAGCGACCTGGCGTATACGCTGCAAACAGGAAGAAAGCAGTTTGGTTACAATAGATTTCTGGTTGCAAAAACCAAAGAAGAAATCCTAACAGCATTAGCTGAAAACGTACACGATTCTCTTTTTACAGGAAAACTGAAGCCAAATAAAAAAACTGTTTTTATGTGCTCAGGATCCGGAGTGCAATATATAGATATGTGTAAAGGCCTGTACAACAGGATTCCTTATTTTAAGCAGTTGATAGACGCAGGGTTTCAGCAATTAAAAGAAATAACGGGTATTGATTTTTCAAAAATCGTTTATCCGGATACCATTACAGAAGATTTTCTGCAAACTATCAATCAAAATGAATATACCCAGCCTTTGGTTTTTATTTTTGAATATGCAGTTGCAAAATTATTGATAAAATGGGGTATATCTCCAGATTATATGATAGGCCATAGTACAGGAGAATATGTTGCGGCTTGTCTTTCGGGTGTTTTCTCGTATGAGCAAGGATTGCCGCTTGTAGTGAAGCGCGCAAAAATCATGAGCTTATCTCCTGAAGGAACTATGTTGAGCATCGAACTCAGCGAATTGGAACTGCAGCAATATTTAACCGAGGAAATAGCCATAGCGGCTATTAATTCGCCAAACTCATGTGTGGTATCAGGAACGGTAAAAGCCATAAACGAATTACAGGCAGATTTGGCAGAAAAAGGTATTCCAAATTCAAGATTAAGAATTTCTCTGGGAGCTCATTCTTTTTTAATGGACACTGTATTGGATGATTATGCAGAAGCACTAAAAACAGTAGATTTTTCGGAACCTAAAATCCCTTTCATTTCAAACTTAACGGGCAGATTTATAACAACAGAAGAAGCTTGTTCTGTAAAGTATTGGATAGATCATTTAAGACATACCGTACGCTTTTCAGACGGGATAGCTCATTTATTAAAAGAACCAGATACTGTTTTTATTGAAGTTGGGCCCTCAAATGCTTTAACAACAATGTTTCAGCAGCATCAAAAACTTAATACACATAGCAATATAGCTGTAAATGTAATCAGGCAACCTAAAAATGAAATTGACGATCAAAAATTCCTGTTGTCAAAATTAGGAGAATTATGGCTTAACGGAATAGATATCAATTGGGATGAATATTATGAAAACAATAAGGTGAATAAAGCCTCTCTTCCGGGATATGTATTTGAGAAAACCAAACTGCCCGCAAGAGTAAATCTGTTCGAAAAACTGCAGCAGCAAAACGATCCGCTTGCCTTCACTTTTGAAAATGATTTTTTTGAGAATGATGAAAAAGACGAAGAAGAAATTGCAGATAAAAAAGGAGCAATGAGCCTGAATTATGTCGCTCCATCGAACGAGATCGAATATGAGCTTGTAAAAATCTGGGAAGACTTTTTTGGAATACAAAAAATAGGAATTACAGATGACTTTTTTAGTATTGGAGGAAATTCGTTAAAAGCGCTTACTATGGTTAAGCTGGTCGCAAAAGCCTTTGATATCGAAATTACAATAAAAGACTTTTATACCAAGACTACAATAAAAGAGCTGGCACATGAAATCTCTTTGGTATTGAAAATCATGAAAATGACTAAAGAAAAGGATAAGGAAGTTAATAAAGAAAATATCATTAAAATATAAAAAAATATGATTGAGCTTTTAAATGAACTTGAAGAGAAAAATGTCTCACTCTTTTTAGATCAGGAAGAACTAAAACTAAGCTATCAGGGTGATACTCCTGATGCTGGTTTATTGGATAAGATTCGCAGTAATAAAATTGAAATAATTTCATTTTTAAAGAAATACTCAAATACTCAATCTTATAAGGAAATTCCGTTGACGGATGAGAGAGCATGTTATCCTCTATCCTCAAGCCAGTATCGTATTTGGCTTTCCTGCAGTTCAGATGAAATCTCAGTTACTTATAATGTTCCTAATTATTTTACGCTAAAAGGAGACTATGATGTTGCAGCTTTAATAAAAGCGATTGATGCTGCTGTCGACAGACACGAGACATTGCGCACTATTTTTAAGGAAGATCAGCAGGGAAACATAAAACAATGGATTTTATCAAGAGAGAAAGCAGGGTTCCAAGTAAATTATTACGATTTTAAAAACAATCCAGATAAAGAAAAAATACTGCAAAATGTTATTAAAGAAGATGTTACGACTCCTTTTTTACTCGATAAGGAATCTTTATTGAGAGCCAGTATTTTTCAAACAGAGGAGGATTGTTTTGTTCTGTATTTCAATATTCATCATATCATCAGTGATACCTGGTCTCTGGAAGTTTTGGTCAACGATATTTTAGCATTTTATAAAGCTCATAAAGAAAATACCGAACCCAATTTGCCTCCGCTCCGTATTCAGTATAAAGATTATACGGTATGGAAAGAAAAACAGGAGGAAGAACAAAATGAGACTCAGGAAAAATATTGGATCAATAAGCTTTCCGGAGAGTTACCGGTACTGGATCTGCCTTCGTATACCTCGCGTCCGCCTGTTAAAACCTATAACGGAATTAGTCTGGAAACTTATTTATCTGAAGAGGTAACCAAAAGATTTAAGTTGTATTGTGAAGAAAACGGACTTAGTTTATTCATGGGATTACTTAGCTTATGGAATGTTTTATTCTACAAGTACACAGGTTCTAAAGACATTATCATAGGAACGGCGGTTGCCGGAAGGGATCATTTAGATTTGAAGTATTTAGTAGGGTGCTTTATCAATACGATAATCTTGAGGAATGCTATAAATCCTGAGGATGATTTTATTTCCTTCTGCCAAAAAATCAAAGAAGAGACATTGATGGCTTACGATCATCAATCTTATCCGTTTGATCAATTGGTAAATAAATTACAGCTAAAGAGAGATCACAGCAGAGGAATTCTATTTGATGTTATGTTCTTGTTTCAAAATGCCATTGATAATAATGCCAATGATTTTCAATTGGAAGAAAATGCTGCCGATGAAATCAAATTAAACGGAGAAAAAGGAACGGTATCGGACTTAGATATAACATTTAGGGAAGAAGGAAGACATTTAAAATTAGATGTTGTATTCAATTGTGATATATACGATCAGTCTGTAATTGAAAACTTAATGAAGCATTTTAAGCAATTGCTTTTAAGTGTGCTTCAGAATCCATTTCAGAAAATAAACAAAATAGATTATCTCACTCAAAAAGAGAAAAATCAGGTAGTATATGAGTTCAATCAAACTGAAACAGATTATCCAAAAGATAAAACAATAGTAGATTTATTTGAAGACCAAGTTGTAAAATATCCAGATAATATTGCGGTTGTTTTTGAAGATAAGAAGCTTACCTATACCGAACTGAATGAAAAAGCAAATCAATTAGGAAGTTATCTAAAGGACCATTATAATGTCAATCCGGATAACCTGATAGGAATAAAACTCGATAAGAGTGAAATGATGATTGTGGCAATTCTGGGCGTGCTAAAATCAGGAGGTGCTTATGTTCCAATTGATTCTGATTATCCTCAGGAAAGAATAGATTTTATAAAAAAAGACAGTAACAGTAAACTAATTATTGACGATGATGTATTAGAATTGTTTTATGTATCGCAAGAGCAGTATGCTAAATCAAATATTCAACAAAATGCTTCTCCGGAAAACCTGGCGTATGTTATCTATACATCCGGCACAACAGGAAAGCCAAAAGGGGTAATGGTGGAGCATAAAAATGTAGTAAACTTAATTGATTCGCAAACAAGACAATTTGGAATAAACGAATCTGAAAAAATACTTCAAAGTTCTAATTATTCTTTTGATGCCTCTGTCGAGCAGATATTTTTAGCGCTTTTAAACGGGGCAGGTTTATACCTTATACCTAAAGAAAAATTGATGGATGAATTGGAATTGCAAGCCTTTATTTATCAAAACAAGATTACCCATTTTCATTCTGTTCCTTCTATTGTACAAAAAGTAAAGCCGGACAGTAAGTTTGATTTGAAGAGAGTTATTTCCGGAGGAGAAACCTGTCCAAAGACATTGGCAGATTCATGGACTGGGTTTTGTGATTTTTATAATGAATACGGTCCAACCGAAACAACGGTTACTTCTATAGAATTTCGTAACGATCCTAATACATCTTTTTCTATAGGCAAACCAATCTATAACACTCAGGTTTATATACTTGATGAGGTTTTGAATCCTTTGCCAATAGGAGCCGTAGGAAAAATTTATATATCAGGAGACGGCATTACTAGAGGGTATTTGAATCAGCCCGATTTAACTGCCGAGAAGTTTATAAATAACCCTTTTATAGCGGGCACAAGGATGTATGATACAGGAGATTTGGGCCGATTTTTACCAAATGGAAATATCGAGTTTTTTGGAAGAAAAGACAATCAGGTAAAAATAAGAGGCTTTAGAATAGAGCTGGGCGAAATTGACAATGCTTTTCTTTCTCTCGAAAATATTTCACAGGCATTCACATTAATAAATGAGCAGGAAGAGGATAAATTTATTGTTTCGTATGTTGTGGGCAATGCCATAAATCTGAATCAGTTAAGAGATCAGTTGAGGTTATTTCTGCCAGAATATATGATTCCAAAGCATATTATCATTGTAGATGAAATGCCCTTAACTTCTAATGGCAAAATAGATAAAAATGCACTGTTGCAGGTGAATGCTGTCATAGAAACAACAGAATATCTCGCTCCCGAAAGTGCATTAGAAAAATTATTGGTTGAAACAGCGGCAACGGTTTTAAACACTGAGAAATTAGGTCTTTTAGATAACTTTTACAATGTTGGCGGAGACTCTATAAAATCCATTCAGCTTATTTCGAAGTTAAAACAAAAAGGCTATAAAATCAGCGCTAAGGATATATTGATTTCCAGAAATTTCATGGAGTTGAGTAAAGCTATAACCATAAACGAAGGAACGATAAATCAGGAAAAAGTTATTGGAGAAGTACCGTTAACGCCTATTCAGCATTTCTTTTTTAATGATTCAGGTTTTAAGGCGCACCATCATTTTAACCAATCAGTAGTGTTGAAAAGCAAAAACGCCATTGACTCCCAAATGCTGCAACAATGCCTTGAAAAACTGGTAAGCCATCATGATGCCTTACGAATGGTTTATAAAAATGAGGCAAAGAATTGGAATCAATACAATGAAGACTATTCCGAACCTTTTTCTGTACACACTTACGATTTGACTCATTTTTCAAATCAATTAGAAAAAATGGAAACCCTTGGAGCACAACTTCAGGCAAGTTTCATTTTAGAGTCAGGACCTTTGTTTAAAGCAGCACATTTTAAATTATCAGATGGTGATCGTTTGGCTTTAATTGTACATCATTTGGTTGTAGATGGAGTTTCGTGGCGCATTATATTAGAAGATTTATCGCTTTTATTCATGCAGAGTCAGCAAAACTTACCATTGACTCTGCCATTAAAAACAAATTCGTTCAAGGAATGGTCATTGTCATTAAAAGAATATGCAGAAACAGCAGCATTATTAGAGGAGGAAAAGTATTGGATAGAAGTTTGTGAATCTGAGATCTCGCAATTACCAAAAGATCTATCGTGTAAAGAAACCGTATTAGAATATGATGCTTCAGAATCTATTGTTATTCAAAGTAATTTCACTGCATTGCTGCAATCGAAAAAAAATCAGTCTTCAGGCAAAACAGAAATAAACGATATCCTTCTTACAGCACTGGGAATGGCTGTTAATGAAACGTTCAACAGCTCTAAAATGCTGCTTAAACTAGAAGGACATGGAAGAGAAGATATTATTGAAAATATCGATATTACAAGAACGATCGGTTGGTTTACTACGATTTTTCCTTTCCTTTTAGAAGTTCCGGAAAACAGCAATTACATTGGCAATTTAATGCATGTTAAAAAGAAACTCAATCAAATACCAAACAAAGGAATTGGCTATGGAATACTCAAATATTTAAGCGGCAAATCTTTCAAGGAAAGCGTTCCTTCAATTGAGTTTAATTATCTCGGAGATTTTGGAAGCGATGTAGGAAACGATAAAGAATCTTTCTTCGAATATTCTTCAGATTCCATAGGAAACAGTACATCTGACCTTAACGGGAATTTACAATTGTTTAGCGTTTTAGGAATGATGTCTTCTAAAGAATTGCATTTTTCTATTAGATATTCCAAAAAAATATATCAGCAGGAAACCGTAAAAAGATTGGCAGAAAGCTATGAAATTCACCTGAAAAATTTGATTTCCATGCTTTCTGATGAAGAGTCCGAAATATCGAATTACTTAGAAAAATCTGTTTCACGCGCGAACAAGTGGAAAATAGGAGATAAGGTTGAGGTTTCTAAAAATCAAATGGCATTTATCAGATCAAAACAGAATCATGGTATTTTGAATCCAATTCAGATAAATGATTTTTCAAGAGAAACATTCGAAAATCAATTCAGACAATTTTTAAAGCAGGCTGATTTTCTTTCCGTTGGTTTTGAAAAAGAAGATAATACTGTTTTTCAAACCCTGCTCGATCCTTATAAAGTTAAATTGAATATTCGTTATGAAGATCTTGAAGAATTAGGAGCAGATGCAGCCAGTGTTGAAAATATTGTCCGTGATTTTTTCCATGAGCCTTACGATATATTTCATAAAGAATCCATCAGACTCTTTGTTATTACATCAAAAAATCAGCCTGCTTATTTACTTACTGCCATTCATCACGGTATTACAGATATGTATACAAACACGGTATTAGAACAAAAGTTGCAGGATTATTTTAACGGAGAAGAAGTTTTATTTAATGCCTGTTCAAATTTTGATTTTTCGGTGTATCAAAAAGATTTTCTTCAATCTAAAACAGCGCTCAAAAGCCGTGCATACTGGCACGAAAAATTAAAAAACACGGTTTATTCTAATGCAATAGAAACGGAATATTCAGATTGTATTATCCAAAAAGCAGCTTTAAGCGGTAAAGCATTGGAGAGTCTGAAAAGAAAAGCCAAAGAAATGAACCTGCCTCTAAATGCCATGTTCCTGACAAGTTATTATAAGCTCTTACAACAAATGAATCTTGATCAGGCGGTGATGAATATAATTGCGAACTGCAGAAATGAAGCCTATAACAATCCTGAAATAGAGCATACTTTAGGAATGATAAGCAATTTTCTGCCAATGCCAATTTTACCATTTTCTGCTAATGAAGATTTTAAAAACATCTATTTCGATTATTTAGAAATGCTGGGGCATCAGGCCATACCAAACGAACAAATCAGGCAAGATCTTTTTAATGACAGAAAAATTGATTTGGAAAAAACGGTAATAGGCATTTTTAATTATCAGGTACTGGATCATTTTAAAAACGTAGAAAATGATGTGCCGGTTATTGCAGCGACGTTCAATAAAAATGATTACACAAAAGGCGTCGATTTAACCTGTGTTGTTTACAACGATACAATAGAATTAACACTGGTAAGCAAATTAGAATACTATAACCGCTTTCCGTCAGTATCATTAGAATTTTTGATAAACCAAGATTTTCTGAGCTAAACGAAAGAATATTAAATAATTAAACCAAATAAATAATTAAACAAACCACATAAATAATGAAATTTTTAAACATCAAATTCTTCTTGTTATTTATCATGCCTTTTATGGCTTTTTCCCAAATTCAGATTTCCGGGAAAGTGCAGGATAAAAAAGAGGTGCTTCCATTTGCTAACGTAATCCTGACAAATTCCAGCGGGAGTATAGCAGCAGGAGTCGTTACTGATGAGCAGGGGAACTTTGTATTATCTGCCAAAGAAGGTCTTTATACCCTTACAGTTAATTATATAGGATTCAATGAATGGACAAAACAGATTAATCTTGACAGCAAACAGGTTTTTAATGATATCATATTAACGGAAAAAGAAAACACTTTGAAAGAAGTTGAAATTGTTTCAAAGAAAAAAGTAATAGAGAGAAAAATCGACAGGATTGTTTTTAATGTAGAAAATAATGTATCTGCAAGCGGCGGCGATGCACTCGATGCATTAAAAGTGGCTCCCGGAATCAGAATCCAGAATAATGAGATCGTGATGATTGGGAAAAGCGAAATGAAAGTACTCATTGATGGAAAAATAATGGAATTAACAGGTGAAGAACTGAGTAATTTTTTAGCGACAATTTCTGCTGATGATATTAAAACAATCGAGATTATTACAAACCCTCCTGCAAAATATGTTGCTGCGGGTAATAGCGGTCTTGTAAATATTGTATTTAAAAAAGGACGCAGAAATTCTTGGAGTAATGCTATTAATTATTCTCATGTACAGGCTGATTACGGATATTCATCATTTGGGAATAATTTTACCTATAATAAAAATAAAGTGAAATTTTTATTCAACATAAATGGACGTTACGGCGATTATCAGGAAATAGAATACCTGGAAGTTTTTTACCCGGACGGATTATGGAACACAAAACTGAACAGGGTAGAAAAACAGCGAAATTTATCCGGGAGGCTTGAATTTGATTACGAGTTAACCAAAAAAACGACTGTAGGATTTCAATACATGAGAACAGGTCAAAGACCGGATATGCGCGATGCATCGGTAACTAAAATCTACAATAACAGCCAGAGTATTGATTCCTTATTGGTCACGAACGGATTGACTGATGTTAAAGTGTACAATAATTCACTTAACCTTCATTTTGCCACTCAAATAGATACCATTGGAAAAAAGTTAACAATCGATTTGGATTACTTTGATTATGATTCATTTCAGGACATGGATTTTCAAACCAAAAGCTATACTAGTTCGAATGCTTTTTTAAATCTGCTTACTTCTGCAAATAATAAAATTGGTCAGGATATTTCCAATTATAGCGCGAGAGTTGATATGGAACATCCTATAAATGGCCTCAACCTTTCTTATGGCGGAAGAATAAGTATAAGTGATAATAATAACAAACCCGAGTATTATAATACAATAACAGGTTCACCCGTATTAAATGAACAATTAACCGATGAATTTGAGTATAAAGAGAACACAGAGGCATTATACATTAGCGGTTCCAGGGATATAACGACTAAATGGAAAGCCCAGCTGGGGTTTAGGTATGAAAATACCAGAACGACAGGGGTATCTAAATCTTTAAATCAAACCACTAAAAATTCTTACGGGAAATTATTTCCTACATTTTATCTTTCTTATACAATGAACGATAACAATGACTTCACAATTAATTATGGAAGAAGGATTAACAGACCCAATTATGCATTTCTAAATCCTTTTAGGTTTTATGTAAACAGTAATATTTATTCTGTTGGAAATCCTTTTTTGCAGCCTTCTTTTACAGATAATGTAGAGTTAAGCCATACTTACAAAAAGAATTTAACCACCAATTTGTTTTTGAGTGTTACGACAGACGGTTTTGGTCCTCTGTCTTTGGTTAATGAACAAACCAATGAACAGATAATTACCAGAGAAAATTTCTTTAACCTGTACAATTATGGTCTGACCGAAACGTATTCGTTTAACGAGATTTCGTGGCTGGAAAGTCAAAATACGCTGAGTTTGAGTTATTCTAAATCAGATTTTTATAATCCAAATGTCAATGCACAAGAACAAAATGGAGTGAGTTTCTATTTTAGTACATTCAATACTTTTCTTCTTAATAAATCCAAAACACTTAAAGGCCAGCTGAATTATTGGTACAGTTCTCCGTCTAAAAGCATGCTCTTTAGCAGCAGTGAATGTTTTAGCGTAGACGTGGCCATGCGATACAGCATGCTGAAAGATAATCTTCAGCTTTCTGCCGGTGTGTATGATATATTCAATACAGGACCTGCAAAACAAACCTCTTATATCAATAATATCAAGCAAACTTATCAAATGTATGACACCAATAGGTATTTCAGAATGTCTTTGTCATATAAGTTTGGAAATAAAAAGATTAAAGGCGGTGCCAGAGATTCAGGAAACGAGGAAGAAAGAAAAAGAGCGGGAATATAACTTAAACATAAAGAACAGATGCAGATTTTTTTATTACACTTTGCGGGCGGTAACAAATACTCTTTTGATTTTTTAAAAAAATATTTGAAACCCGACATTCAATTGTTGCCGCTGGAATTGCCGGGAAGAGGACAAAGATTTGGAGAACCTTTTGTTTTCGATATTGATGCAGCAACAGCAGATTATGTAAATCAGATAAAGAGTCTTAGAAACAACGATAAATATCTGATATACGGTCATAGTATGGGAGCTACGATAGGGCTGTTTGCAGCACAAAAAATGGAGGATTTACTTGATCCTCCTGAATTCCTTATCGTTTCCGGAAATGCCGGACCCGGTGCAAAAGAACTAGATGCTGAGGGTAACGAAGTTATCCAGCCTAAAAGATATTTAATGAATGATGAAGACTTTAAGCAGGAACTAAGGGAATTGGGCGGTATTCCTGAAGCAATTTTAGAATCAGAAGAGATGTATGAATTTTTCTCACCCATTATAAGGGCAGATTTTGAAGTACTCGAAAAAGAAGACCTCTCATTTAGAAAAATCAAAATTAATATACCTATTCATGCCATGATGGGAGATTCTGAAAAGAAAGCAGGGCAGATAGAAAATTGGAAAAAATTTACAACCGAAGACTTTTCTCAAAGGATTTTTGAAGGCAACCATTTTTTTATCCATTCCTATCCTTCAGAATTAATGCAGACCATTATGGATTGTGCCAAAGCAGATAATTTAATAAAAGCATACTAACCAATATATTATACTTAAAAAACAACTTACAATGTTAAAATTAAAGACTAAAAATATCTTTTATTTGTTATTATATGCCCTGCCAAATACGCTTTTAAGTTTTGGTATCATCTATATAATAAACAATGTGTTATCAGGAAAAATGAGTGTAGTTAACAGCTACATTGGCATCGTTTTTTTCTCCATGATTGTATATACTTATTTATTAAACATTGTTTTTCAAAAGAGACTGAATAAATTTTCCTTTGATTTACTGTATGAGAATGAGAAAAAAGTTTTCTCCCAAATCCTAAAAGCTCCATTAACAAAATTGGAGAAATTTGGATCTCAGCGATTCTTTACTGCTGTAGAGGATTTAAGAACATTTTCTCTTTTGCCTTATACCGTAACCCATACTGTAAACTCAGTATTAATGCTGATTTTGTGCCTTGCTTACATGTTTACGATTTCCTTTATTTCTGCTTTTATTGTCATTTGTCTGATAGTTATTGTGGCTGGATCTTATTTTTTTGTAATGAATTCCATGTCGAAACAAGTAGATAAATTAAGAAGCTACAATGAAGATTATTATAAATATGTAGATGATGTTATGAACGGTTTTAAAGAATTGAAAATGAATTTTTTCAGAAGAGAAAAATTAATGACCAATTTTTTAAATCCAAACAGGGATCAGGCTAAAGAACTGGATTTTAAAATCAATTATATTTTCCTGTCCATAAATTTAATTAGTCAATACGGATTGTACGTGCTGATAGGGGTAATATTGTTTGTGCTGCCGGCCATTGGACTGTTAAATCATGAAGAAATGATTTCTTATGTTGTGATTCTATTATTTATATCAGGACCAATCAACAACTTGATTAACCTGCAGCAAATGTATACACGTTTCGTGGTGGCCAATAAAAGAATTGTCAAATTTTTAGAAGACTTTAAAATAAGCGTCAACAGCGATACTTCTTCTTTTAAAGAAATGACGGACATCACGTTTGAGAAATTGGAATTTAAAGATGTAGTGTATAATTATAAAAATGAATCAGAGGATTACTCCTTTACCTTAGGTCCAATTAACCTTGAGATAAATAAGGGCGAAACGATCTTTATAGTAGGAGGTAACGGAAGCGGTAAAAGTACGTTTATCAATTTACTGACTCATCTTTATGAGCCTATGGATGGAGAAATCCTTCTTAATGGCGAAAAAACAACCGTAAACGAAAGAAGCAATCTTCAGGATTGTATTTCGGCAGTATTTACAAACAATCATATTTTCTCTAATAATTATGATGATTTCGCCATTCAGGGAAACAAGCAGTACAATCAATTGCTTAAACTGATGAAATTAGATAAAATCATTCCTAACGACAAAGAAGAATCAGTAAGAAGGAATTTTTCTAAAGGACAAAGCAAAAGAGTATCCTTGATTTTTTCTCTTTTAGAATCCAAATCCATACTGGTTTTAGATGAATGGGCTGCTGATCAGGACCCGCACTTTAGAAAGTTTTTCTACGAAGAATTGGTTCCTAAATTTAAAGCAGAAGGTAAAACGATCATAGCTGTAACCCATGATGATGCCTACTTCAATCAGGCAGATCGTATTATAAAGTTTGATACGGGGAAAATAGTTAATGACATACAAGTAAAGAAGGAAGAAAACCTGGCAGAAAATTTCTGGGTTTAGCGGTATTACAGTACATAGAATCGCGACAGTTATTTAATTTAAAAAATTAAAAAAAATGAAACTTACACTTCCACAACAAGACGTATATTTTGAGCAGTTGATGTTTCCTGATGATCCCATTTATAACATAGGGGCGAAAATCAGTATTGAGGGAAATATTGTTTACGAAATTTTAAACCAGGCTTATATAAAATTAATCGATCAGCATGATTCCTACAGGAGCATTCTAAACCAATCTGAAGAAGAAGTAACAATTCAAATTGCTGAAAATCATGATTCGGTTTTAGAATATCTAGATTTTTCATTCAGCCAAAATGCTGATGAAGAAGCGAATGAATTCATGCAGAAAAGGTTTGAAATCTCCATTAAATTGGAAGATAAGGAGTTGCTGCACAAATTTATTCTGATAAAAGTAAGTGAATCACAGCATTATTTATTTTCAGTATACCATCACATCATTACAGACGGATGGGGAACTTCCTTAATGTTCCAGAGATTAGTGAAAAACTATAATGAGATTGTACTTTTTGGAAATGTCACATCAGAATATCCTTTTACCTATAAGGATTTTGTTCAAGACGATCAAGCCTATTTTTTATCCCAGGACTATGAAAAGGATAAAAACTACTGGAAAGAGAAATTTGGGCATCTGCCGGAACAGTTATTAGAAAAAAAAGGAAACAGCAATAAACCTAACGAAAGCAAACGCAAAGAAATCATTATAAAACGTGCGGTTTACAACCAGCTGGAGGAGCTGAGCAAAAGTCTGGGATGTACAACATTTCACGTCATATTAGGAGTTTTATATCTCTATTTTGGAAGAAAACATCAAAATGCTGATTTTACCATCGGTCTTCCGGTACTGAACAGAGGAAAAGCGGCCTTTAAAAAAACGGTAGGATTATTTATGGGAGTTTCTCCTTTGCGCATACAATTCCAGCAGGATCATAATTTTGAGGAACTGATAAAAAACATCAAGCAGCAGCTGCGTCAGGATTATCGCCACCAAAGATTTCCTTTGGGTAAATTAATTAAAGAACTGGGATTGTTTCAGGAAAATGACAGACTTTTTAATATCACCTTGTCATACGAAAAACAGAATTATGCAGACCATTTTATAAATACCGAAACTAAAGTAATTCCGTTGTCCCATCATTCAGAACGTGTGGCTTTGGCCATTTACATTCGTGAATTTGACCAATTAGAAGATGTGAAAATTGATTTTGATTACAATGTCAATTATTTCAGTCAGGAAGATATTTCGAGGGTTGCGGTTCATTTCGAAACCTTGCTTTTGGATGTAATTAATAATCCTGTACAATCGCTTTTTGAATATAAATATATTACAGAAACCGAAAAAGAACAGTTATTAGAAGGCTTTAATCAAACACAATTTTCTTATCGTGAGGAAACTACGTTGATAGATGCTTTCAAGGAGCAGTTAAGTAATACTCCGGATAAAATTGTTCTTAAAGATGAGGAAAAAGAATTCACCTACCGTGAGCTGGATCTATATTCAGATAAAATAGCACGTTACCTGCAAAAAAACACAAACGAAATTGATCCTTTGCCAGTAGCGGTACTAATGGATCGTTCGGCTTATCTGGCAGCTGTTTTATTAGGCGTGCTAAAGTCAGGAAGTGCTTATATTCCGTTGGATCCATCGTTTCCGGAAGATCGCCTTGAATATATCATTGCCCACAGTGAAGTACAGCAAATTATTACAACCCGAGATTTAAGTTCTAACTGGAGCTTTAACAGAGAAATGATTGAGGTTGAGGATATACTGAACAATGAAGCAGCTTCGGAGATCAAATTAAGACAAGTTCCAGCTGCAAACACGGCTTATATTATTTATACGTCAGGATCAACGGGAAATCCTAAAGGTGTGGCGATAAGCCATAAATCATTGCTCAACTTTTTAATAAGCATGCAGCACAAACCAAAAATAGAAAAAGAAGATTATTTGTTTTCAGTAACAACACAATCTTTTGATATTTCTATACTGGAGTTTTTTGCGCCCTTAATTTCTGGAGCGTCATTATACATTGCAAGTCAGGAACTTTTATCTGATCCTTTGCTGACAGTGGCAAAATTAGATGAACTAAAGCCTACTATTATACAGGCGACTCCAAGTTTCTATCAAATGCTTTACAATGCAGGATGGAAAGGAAATAAAGCGGTTAAAGTTTTATGCGGAGGCGATTTGTTAAGCGAAACATTAGCTGATAAACTAATTGAAACGAACTCAGAATTGTGGAATATGTATGGCCCAACCGAAACAACAATTTGGTCCAGCTGTAAAAAAATAACGCAAGTCAATGAAGCATCAAACATTGGCAAGCCTATTCATAATACTGAATTTTATATTCTCGATGATTATATGCAGATCCTGCCTATAGGAAGCGTTGGAAGTATTTATATTGGAGGCGATGGATTGGCTCAGGGATACTTTAAAAATCAAGAATTGACGGATGAAAAATTCATTCAAAGTCCGTTTGATCTAAATAAGAAAATATACAATACTGGCGATTTAGGAAAATGGAATGCAAAAGGCGAAATTGAATTTCTGGGACGTAATGATAATCAGGTAAAAATAAGAGGATACCGTATAGAACTTGGCGAAATTGAAACTAAACTGAATCAGATAGAAAATCTTAAAGGTTCTGTAGTTGTGGCCCAGAAGAATAGTAATCAGGAAGCGCTTTTAATTGCTTATGTAATTGCAGAGGTAAAGGATTTTGATCCTCGTCTTATTATTCATTCCCTAAGAGAAGAATTGCCGGAATATATGATTCCGCATACTATACTGTGTGTAGATGAATTTCCGCTTACGCCTAATAAAAAGATAGACAGGAAAGCGCTTTCACTGCGCGAGATTGTGGTTGCAAACAACACAGATTCTTATGCGGAACCTAGTACACAAATTCAAATTAAACTTCACGATTATTATAAGGAAATTTTAGGGATAGAAAGTGGATTAAGCATAACAGATAATTTTTTTGCACTCGGCGGACATTCCTTAAATGCCGTAAAATTAATCAATCGTGTGCATGAACAATTGCATTATAAAATAACCCTGAAAGATGTTTTTAATTATCCTGATATAGAATCCCTTTCAGAATATCTGGAGAAAAAAGAAACAGATCAGGATATCACTATAATGCCTGCAGCTAAAAGTCTTTATTATCCAATAACTCCGTCGCAATACCATATTTGGCTGGCTTCGCAGCAAGACGAAAAATCAATCGCCTATAATATGTCTGCGGTGTTTAAAATTAAAGGAGAAATCGATAAAACTGTTCTAGACAGGGTGTTTGTAGAAATACAAAAGAAACACGAAACATTAAGAACGAATTTTATTGAAGTAGAAGGAATTCCGTTTCAGAAGATTTTCAGTCAGGAAGAAGCAGCTATTGCAGCTCATGAATTTTTTGTGGAAGAAGATGAAATCGCAGAAGCTTTGGAAAGATATGCTGAGAAAGTCTTTGATTTAGAAAAAGAACCTCTTTTGAGAGTTGCATTATTTCATGAGAACAATGGAGATTCTTATTTGGTTTTTGTTACGCATCATATTGTAATGGACGGATGGTCACTAGAGATTTTAATTAGTGAGTTTGTCAGTAAATATCAAACAATAGACCGCCCGATAAAACAGGAGGATCCGTTAAAGTTTCAATTTAAGGATTATGCGGTATGGCATAACAAACAGATTGAAAGTACAAATGAAAAAAATCTAAAATTCTGGAATGATTATCTGAAAGATTACTCATGGAAAAACAAGGTAATTTTTGACAAAAAATCTTTTGAAGAAAGCCGTTCAGGAGCACAAAATAGCTTTATATATGAATCCCTAAACGGACTTCAGCTGAATACTTTCGCTCTTGAACATAATTTGTCACTTCATACTTTGCTGGTGGGAGTATTCAATATATTGATGTACAAAATGTATGGCAATGATGATTTTTGTATAGGAACGGTTAATTCCGGCAGAACCCGCTCAGAATGGCACAATCAATTAGGAATGTTTGTAAAGACACTGCCGCTGAGAACTACAACAAATCCAGAACAGACCATTCTGGAAGTGCTTCAGTCAGTGCATGAGAATTTGCTGCTGATTGATGCTCATCAGGATATTCCAGAATCGATACAGAATCAATTAAGATTGGATGCCTTATTGGTATTACAAAATCCTTCTTTTGATTATACAAACATTTCAGTAAATGAAGATTTGCAGCTTCAATTATTTCCTATAAATGAATCTTACAGCAGGCTGCCTTTATTAATCACTTTTGCTGTAAATGAAAAAGCCGTTTCAGGAACCATAAATTACAATACAGCAAATTATGAAAAAGAAACGATTGAGCTGCTTCAGTTAAAGTATGAAAAACTATTATCAGAAATTCTAAAGAACTCAAACAGAACTTTAAACGATTTAAATATAGAATTGGCCATCGAAAGCGAAAGAACCATTGAAATAGGGTTCAATTTTTAAAACTTGAATATTTAAAATATTATGAAATTAAAATTAAAAATTACAATCATCACTTTTTTAATGGTGCTCTTTCAAGGCAGCATGAAAGCTCAAAATGTTAGTTTTAAAAAGAGCCCTGCTTTTATGCAGATTCAGCAGCCTTATGCAGGTGACATCGTTTGGGGATATCTAAACGTTCCGGAAACATGGAATTCAAAAAATGGAAAAACAATAAAAATTGCAGTAGCAATATTGAAGAAGTCAACACCTGCAAAAAACGATAATGCGGTTGTGTTTGTACAAGGCGGACCGGGTGCAAGCGGTATAGATAATATTTGGACATGGCTTGATCATCCGCTTAGAAAAAACAATGATATTATTGTATTTGATGTTAGAGGAACCGGATACTCGCAGCCCAGACTGTCTGAAAATTTAGGACAAAAAATGCTGGAGATTTTGGCTAAAAATCAATCTGCTGAAGAAGATGAGAAGCAAAAAACGAATGTTATCATGACTTCTAAACAAGATCTTATCAATAGAGGTGTAAATATTGACGCTTATAATAGTTTCAATATCGCAAAAGATCTTCACGCATTAAAAACCACTTTAAATTATAAAAACTGGAATGTATATGGGGTTTCTTATGGAACTTACATTGCACAAGTATATGCCAGTAATTATCCGGATGACATTAAATCGCTGATACTGGATTCTGCGGTTTATGATATTTCGACCTATTATGTTGATAATACTTCAAATTACATAAATAGCTTGCAGAAAGTATTTGAAATCTGTAAAAAGAATAAGAAAACCAATGAAGAATATCCGGATTTAGAAAATGTGTACTATAAAGTTATTGCTGATTTAGAGAAAAATCCGCTCACAGTATCGGTAGATAAATCCCTTATTCCTTCAGGCAGTTTTACATACAACGCAGAAGATTTTAAGGTGGCTGTCCAGCAGGCACTTTACAACAAGCAGTTAGTCGAAGTTATTCCGATGCTGATTTATCAGTTTTATGAAAGAAAAAAAGAACCATTAGGAAATCTGGTAAGTGCATTTTCGAGTTTGCTTAGTATGGATTATGGTGTTTATTATTGCGTGAGCTGTAACGAGGCACTTCCTAACAATGATTTTTCTCAATACCAGCAGAATGCATCCCAGTTTAAAGGATTAAAAGGAGGAATTTCATTTTACAAATCTGATTTTAAGGTGTGTGATGCCTGGAATGCTGATAGGACTGCAGCTTCAAAAGTACATTATGATCTTTCCAATCTTTCTTCTGCCAAATATAAAACTTTGATTTTCTCAGGTGAATTTGACCCAATTACACCTCAAAACAATGGAAAAAAACTTGCAGAAAAACTCAACGCGACTAATATTGATGCAAACACATACGGACACGTGCCTAGTTTTACAAAAATTGGATATGGAGTAGTAGAGAAATTCATCAATAATCCTAATGAGAAATTGAATGTCAATGCTTTTAGCGAAGCAAAAAAAATAAAGCTTGTTACAGATATTATCAATAATAAAGGGATAGCCAATACAGGGAAAAGCATCAATAATCTGGATCCAGTTTTTTTATTCCCTTTGGTAATTGCTTTAGGAATTATGCTCGCCTTTATTTTTATATACTTAATAAAGCTGATAAAAAGCAAATACACGGTGCTGCAGGATAAAATAATTAGGATTCTTGTAATTATTACTTCAATTGCAGGGGTGGTATTTTTTGTAAGCTTACTTATGGCAATATTGGCTGTTTCGCAGCAAAACTACTACATTTTGGCATTTGGTCTGCCTGAGGATTTCAGATATGTGCTTTTATTGGCCTCCGTTTTTTCGGTATGCTTAGTTTTAACATTGTTGTGTTATATTCTCACTATTAGGAAAACTAACGAAAGAAGCATCATTTTTTCAGTTATTTTCTCCAACTTTCTTTTAGCGGTTTACTTGTTTTATTGGGGAATACTATAATCCTTATAGCGCTATTACGCTTTCTTACTTCAATCAAAAAAATATCAAATTAATATATTAAAACAGTTCTTATGATTGCACACTTAACAGAAGAATACACAATTCTTTCGGACAAATTTCAGGAATTCAGAACAGATAACAGCTTTCCATCAAGAATAGATACTAATGATGCATCAGTCCCTGATGCCTTTAAAAATTATAAATATCAGGTAACTTCATGGCCGGTACTCATCAATAAACAAATGACTGAAGAGTTGAAAGAGATGTCATTAAAAATACCAGGATTAATGCAAAAGATACCAGCATTGTATTTTGAGGATGATATTAAAAAAATAGCCGATTTTTATTTTGAAGGAAATGAGATGCTGGCTGAATTTGCCATGATGTGCCATGCAAAAAAACTTGAAATTGGATGCAGGTTAGACCTTACTTATACGCAGGACGGATTTAAAATTTTAGAAGTCAATATTGGATCATCGCTGGGTGGATGGCAGATACAAAACTTTGAAACTGTGATAAGAAGAAACCACCCGGAATTATCAGATAAGGATAAAAAAGATAATTACAAGGCAAAGAATACCATGCCGATTTATATGAAATTCCTTGTAGAGCAAATTATTAAGTCTGTTGGAAGTAAAAATAAGACGCTTAATTTGTTTGTAGACATGAGAGACATGGAAGATGAATTTGAAAAGAAGCAAAGTCTGGATTTTTTTGACAATTTTTTCAGACAGGAACTGGAGAAACAGGACTTAAAAGGCGAGGCTTGTACGGGTAACATGGATTCGATGGAGTTAATTGACGGGAATTTATGTCTGGGTGATAAAATTATCCACGGTATAATAGTTTTAACTATGGATGCCAATGTTACTCCGGCAGTATTTAGAGCTTTCATGATGGATAAGGTTTATTTACCAGATCATATTGGATTAAGTATGCTGGGAGATAAGCGTAACTTATCTTTATTATTAGAATTGGCTCAGAAAGGAAAATTTTCACCTGAAGAAAATACATTAATCCTTAAAAGTATTCCATGGACTTCGTTTGTCGAAAATAAAAAAACGATTTTCAAAAACAATGAACATGATCTTCCGGAATTGCTTAAATCCAATAAAGAACAATTTGTAATAAAAGCATCAAGAGGTTACCAAGGGAAAGATGTTTTTATTGGTAAGTTTTCGAATGACAGTGAGTGGAATGAAGCATTAGAAACAGCCTTAAAAAGCGGTGCTTTTATTGCACAGGAATTTAGTGATTCATTAGATTTTTCAGCACCTAATGGGCAAAACGAATGGACGGCGCATAAACTTATCTGGGGCGCATTTGGTTTTGGTAACACCTATGGAGGTGTTTGGGTAAGAATGTCAGAAGTAAAAACGGATGTAGGTGTTATAAACTCGGCAACAGGGGCTGTAGAGGCAATAGTTTTTGAGATTGCTAATTAAGACTAAAGTTAAAATACGGATACAAAAATGACTCAAATTTTATACGCATACATTTCTGAAGAAAATCATGATTACCTTATGCAAAGGCATCTGAATGAGTTTCCTGACGAATTTAAAAATAAAGTATTAGCCTATAAAAAATGGCAGGACAGTCAATTATCCTTGTTAGGCAGATTACTTTTGAACCATGGTTTACAAAGAATGGGTATAAAGCATGAGAAGAAAAATCTTAACTACACCTTATATAATAAACCGTTCCTAGAGGATATTACTACTAAATTTAATATCTCACATTCAGGTGAAATGGCAGTTTGTGTGCTGTCAGACCTAAATGATGTAGGAATAGATGTTGAAATAATCCACAATATAAACATTCAGGATTTTGAGTCGCAAATGACAAAAAAAGAATGGCAGAATATTCTGCTTGAAGAAGATGGAAATAAAGCCTTTTTTGATTATTGGACACAGAAAGAAGCTGTTATTAAAGCTAATGGAAAAGGACTTTCTATTCCTCTTAAATCTTTTGAAGTAACAAATCAGCGTACAAAAATAAATGATGAAACTTTTTTTCTTAAAGAAATTTTTTTAGATGAAAAATACAAATGTCATTTGGCTTTCAAAGATAAAATAGATACAATGATAGAGGCGCCTAAGATTGTGATGATTAATGATTTATAGTGATCGTGCTTACTTTGTTCAGAATGTCTCTATAAAATAGCATAAGTAAAATACAAACGAGTTAATGCGTTAATTGTTATCGCTTTAACTCGTTTGTTTATTTAATCTTACCTTCATAATATAGTTATCAATGTCTTATTAGTTGGTTTTTCTTTTGTCATAGTGATTTAGATTATTAACTTTAATGTTTTATTAGTACTTTACTGAAGTATACTGTCGTCAAATCAATTTTAGAAAAAAATATAACCAATTAAAAACTATGAAAAATAGATTACTTTCTATTTTCTTACTATTACCAGTCTTTTGCTTAGCTCAGTGCTCGCAAGGAGAAAACATGGATATTAAAACATTTATCGACAGTGCAGCAAATAAAATGATTAAAAAACCTTTAATTCATGCAGCTTCAATTGCAATAGTTTATCAAGGAAAAGAATTCATCGGACACTACGGAGAATTAGAGCAGGGAAAAAATAACCGCCCTGACGACCAGACAATTTATGAAATAGGTTCATTAAGTAAAACTTTTGCAGGAACACTTGCTGCACAAGCAGTCTGCGATAAAAAATTGAATCTTGAAGATGAAATTCAAAAATATTTGCCGGAAGATTACCCAAATCTTAAATATGGTGAGCAGCCTATTCTTGTAAAACACCTGCTTTCGCACACCAGTGGTTTTCCAAATATGCTCCCATTTGAAGCCAATACAATCCTGCAGAATTTTAATAACCATGATACTCCCGCCAAACTGAATGAACTTTATAAGAATTATGGAGAGAAAGATTTTTTAAACGATCTTCATAAAGTCAAGATTGAAATGGTTCCAGGTTTTAAATATTCGTATTCAAGTGCAGGAAGCCAAGTTATAGCTTATATTTTAGAAAAAATTTATAAAACAAAATATGAAAAGCTGCTAACAGATTACCTGCATAAAAATATGGCAATGCAAAGCACAAAAATAACCCTTTCTAATCAGGAAGCTAAAAAGCTTGCCGTGGGGTATCATAGCGATAATAATATCATTACCTCTCCAATGCCGCAATTACCGTGGGGAGCATCCGGTAATATGAAATCGACTGTACCAGACATGGTTAAATACATTAAATTTCAATTAAAAAATAATAAAGTCGTTTCTGAGTCGCATAAACCAATTGTTAAGTTTGACAATAAGTTCAGCATTGGTTATTTTTGGAATATTTCGACAGATGCAGATAAAAATATGGGAACCTTTTACGTTCATCACGGAGGAGTGCCGCGTTCTCAATGTTATATTTATATAATTCCAGAATATGATCTTGGCGGGTTTATTATTACCAATCAAAGTGGCCCTGATACAGCTAAAATTATGGAAAGTACAATAAATGAAGTGTTTGGAAAAATAATAGTAAAAGAAAAGAATGGCTGGATTTATAAATAATACTAATTAGTATCTTTTTTGACAGGAATCCTATTTCTTTGTAAAAGAAATGCATATTTAATGTAATTTAGCCGTCACAAAAACACTTAGTCCTGATTGAAGAAGTTTATAATCATATTGATTTCCGGCTTTATTTTATCTCCATCATTTGGCGGTTTTTTTACATACGTTTCATTTAAACTCAATCAGGTTGAGATTGCCAAAACGATTTGTATACAACGCAAAATGGTTTTTAACACTTGTAACGGACGCTGTGAACTTCAAAAATCCATAAAAAAATACTCTGATAACGAAAAGGAAATGCAAAACAACCTGAAAGAAAAAACAGAGTTGGTTTACATTCCCAATACTTCAAAATTTGAGCTTAATATTGTTACCTTATTAGAATCTAATGAAAGCATTTTTGATATAATCGAAAGCAAGCCGGTGGCAATTTCATTAGAAACATTCCGACCTCCATCTTTTTACATATAAATTTTAATTTTATTTTCAATTTCTATTGATACGAGTTGTATTGTTTTTTACAATACAATTAGTGCGTGTTTATGCACCAAATAAAATCACTTTTAATTTATTACAATTTCATCAAAAACACAGTTATGCAGAGCAGGAATTTACCCCTATGCAGTATAGATTTGTTTAGTGGAGGTTCAGGACACTTTTGGATGAGGGATTTAGAAGGAATATTGGAAGATTTTCCTTTTTTAGAACATCCGCACAAAAATGATTTTTTCACCATATTAATTATAAATTATGCCCAGGGCGAGATTATGGTTGATACTGAAAAAGTCGATTTTATAGCTGCCAGAATTATCATTATCAAACCAGGATGCGTAAATTATATCAACATAGACAATGCGTCATCCGGAAAAATAATCTGTTTTACTGAAGAATTTTTCTCTTTACGTTATAACAGCAACGTACTGAATCAGTTTTCTTTTCTGGAAAGAGAAGCTGTCATTTCATTTCGCTTTACTAATGTAAACCGGGCAAGGGTCGAAAATATTATAAACTTATTGCAGGAAGAATACACAATGCATAGCGTTGCGACGCAAAAAGTTTTACGCTCTTACCTGAATATTTTTCTATTTGAAATAGAAAGAATTTACAGCCCTTACATCAAGGCAAAGCATAGAAATTCAGGTCAGGAAAAAATAGCGGAGTTTGAAAGACTGGTGGAGAAAAATTTTGCCAGCATAAAGCTTCCTTCATCCTATGCTGAATTATTGAATGTCAGTGCCAATTATCTCAATAAATTATGTAAAAAAGAAACTGGACTAACAGCCGGAGATATAATCCGTAAGCATATTATTATCGAGGCACAGCGCCTTCTTTATTACACACATTTAACCATAAATGAAATTGCCGGTCAGTTGGGCTTTGAGAGTGCCTCTTATTTTGTAACAACATTTAAAAAGCATACCCTGCAGACTCCCGAACAGTTTCGCAAGAACCAGAATTTATAAACCATATTAAAAAATCCACAGTATAAATAGTGCTAAATTTTTAAAAAGATTTCCTATTTAACAACACAAGCAGGACTGTTTATCTAAACGTCCTGCTTTGTTATTTTTATGATTATCGTGGAAACAAACAGAAATTTGCATCATCAAATTATACAAGATTATGGATTTTCCAATGTTTCACATGGATTGGCTCAATAACAGAATGCTTATTGCTATGATAGCCATTATACATGTACTGATTAACCACGGACTGGCCGTTGGTTTTATGCCTTTTATTACCTGGCTGGAACAAAGAGGTGTTTTAGACAGCAGTAAGGATCAAATTACAGATTTGGACTGGGATGGCCGAGTTCATAAAATGATGATGGTGGCCTTTATTATTACCACTACACTAGGGGCTATGACCGGAGTAGGAATCTGGTTTTCTGTGGCTCTGGTAAGTCCAAGTTCTATAGGCAGTTTAATCAGGGTATTTTACTGGGCATGGTTTACCGAATGGCTGGTTTTTGTTACCGAAGTGATTCTTATCATGATTTACTTCTTAACCTGGAAAAACAGTAATGACAGCTTAAAAGCAAAATTAAGACATATTCGCTTTGGCTGGTTTTTAAGTGTTTTTTCCTGGATTACGATGGCCATTATCGTTTCTATTTTAAGCTTTATGATGGATCCCGGTAACTGGAACTCTCATAAAAGCCTTTTAAATGGTTTTACCAATCCCATTTATCTTCCTCAATTATTGTTCAGGACACCAACGGCAATGCTTGTGGCGGGAAGTTTCGGTATGTTATTGATTACTATTTTCTTCAAAAAAGGAACTGAATTTCGACACAGGGCAGTGAAGTACTGTTCTAAATGGATCTTGTGCTGGGCTCCAATATCGCTTCTTGGAGCTATTATTTACTACAGAGCAATTCCCGAGGCAATGACGGCTAATATGAGTACGGCTGTTGGAACAATGGATTTTAGCAAATACTATGATCTGATGAAATACTTTATCATTTTCGGAATTTCACTTTCTGTTATAATGGCTATTGCAGGACTTGTTAGAGCCAAGATATTAAAGAGTTATATGGTGCTTGTTCCGGTATTAATGGCATTTGCTTTTTTGGGCTTCTTTGAACGTGTGCGCGAATTTGTTCGTAAACCCTATGTGATAGGAGGGTATATGTATTCTAATTTATTGTTAGAAGAAGATTATCCGGTGTATCAGCAATTCGGATTATTAAAGAACGCGACTTATACTACAGTAACAGAGATTACTCCTGAGAATAAAATTGAAGCCGGAAGAAATGTATTTATGATTGCCTGCAGCCGCTGCCATACTACAGGAGGAGTCAATAGTGTTGTAGATGTTTTCGAACGCGTTTATGGGGTTGGAAAACCACTCGATATAGGTTCGATGACCGGATATATACCCAATATGCATAACGGACGGACTTATATGCCTCCGTTTCCCGGCACAGCCCAAGAAGCCGAAGCTTTGGCCGCGTATATTAAAAATATTCAGGATACCGGTGAAACCATTGAGGGCGCACAATCAGAAGGTGTTAGTGTAAGCCCGCTTCAAAACGAAACAAGTGTATTAAACAACAAGAATAAACAATAACAATCCAGCAATGATCTTCAATTTATTAATAACGTTATCTAATAATGTACCGGTTCCCAAAGATATTCCACTGCCATTGCCATTACCAGAGTGGCTCTTGGTAATCATACTGGTTGTTTCATTTTTACTTCACATTGTTTTTGTGAATTTGATGCTTGGGGGATCCATTTTAGCTTTAGTTTCTGAAATTAAGGGACTAAAAAATAAGGACTACGATCATCTGGCACATGAGATTGTAAAAACAATAACCGTAAATAAAAGTATTGCCGTTGTATTGGGTATTGCGCCATTACTGAGTATTAATGTCTTGTATACTGTTTATTTTTACTCGGCAAATTCGCTGACCGGTCTGGTTTGGATTGCCGTTATACCTTTAGTAACCGTTGCATTTTTACTAACCTACCTGCACAAATATACCTGGGAGATATTATCGAATCATAAAGCGATTCATATTTCAATATTAGCCATTGCAACGGTTATTTTTCTTTTTATTCCTTTTATATTCCTGACGAATATCAACCTGATGCTTTTCCCGGAAAAATGGGCGGTTGTAAAAGGTTTTATTGATGCGATGTTTTTGCCCAATGTATTTCCCCGTTACGCGCATTTTATTTTATCCTCTCTGGCCGTTACAGGATTGTTTATATTCTGGTATATGAGCCGTAAGAATTATCCTTTCGATAAAATTTTTGAAAAATTCACTCTTTATGATATTCAGAAAAAAGGGTACTCTCTGGCACTGACAGCTTCGGTAATGCAATTTATAATCGGTCCGGTGGTTCTGCTGACATTGCCTTCTAAAGGTATGGGCTGGAATCTTATTGCGGTTATTTTTACAGGAGTAATTTTCTCTGTTCCGGCAATGTGGATGATTTGGAAAGGGCTTCAGGGCGAGAAGGAGCATATTGGCCGAAATTTTTATAAAATAGCTTTGCTGCTTGGAATAACGGTCACTTTTATGGGATCAGGAAGACAAATTTACAGGGCTAACGCTTTGAGAAAACACCAGGAACTGGTTCGGGTAAAAACCGATGAATTTCAGGTCTTAAAGAAAAAAGCTGCGGAGAAAATAAAAGAGGAGGAGTCGAAAGTAGATAATGCCTCGAAAAGCACAGCCGAAAAGGGGCATGATGTATTTAATCAGTATTGTTCTTCATGTCATAAGACAGATGAGAAATTAGTAGGACCGCCGGTGAAAGAGATGGCTCAGATTTATAAAGGAAATGGGACTGATTTACAAGAATGGATTAAGAATCCAGGTAAAAAACGTCCGGATTATCCACAGATGCCAAGCTTTGAATCACAGTTAAATCAGGAACAACTGGATCAGCTTGCCGAGTATATTTTAACTATTAAATAGCTGATGTGAAACTTTTTAAATCGGTAATATTTTATGCTTTTCCTTTTCTGATGTTTTTCATTTTTATCTGTGCAGTGCGGTTCTCTGACACAAATTATAAGAGTAAAGCATGTAAATGCAGAAGAGTTTCCTGCTCTCAAGACGATAAAGCCGGACAGCAAATGAAACAGAAATGTAAATATTTTAATTAATTCTAATAAATCACAATATTATGACACAAGTTTTAGCCCTTATGATTCTGATTTTTATTGGTTTTTCAATTGTATTTTTAATAAATATTATAATTACAACCCTGAAGCTCAGCAAATCAAAAGAGATTAACAACTCTGAAAATCCATTAGAAAAAGACTACCAATTTATCAAAGGATTATACTAAACTGTCCATTAGTAAAATCTTATTTTGGTTTGTTAAAAAGCCCTTTTGATGCTGACACATTAAGGGCTTTTTTTTATGCAATTTTGTGAGAAAATCAATTTTTTATTTCCCGATGCGAGCTGTATTGCTTTTTTATAGTGCAAAATAGTCCTGTACAATAATTCACCTGACAAATACACATCACATTTTTGCTAATTACTTGATTATTAGTTGTCTGTTGAGAATTTTATTTAATACATGTTCTTTATATGCTGAAAAAAGCTGTTAAATAATTTATTTTTCATTTAATATTGTGTTAATTTTTTGAGTATTCTATAAATTATTATGTATAGATGCAGATTGTCTTTTTTTACTTTTTAATCTTCCGGGATTTAATACAATATAAATAAACAGTTACTTTCAATATAATTCATTATGCGAAATAGTTTTTTTCTTAAACAAGCCAATCTTTGGCTAATCCTTAAAAATCAATATCTGCTTACAAGATTGACAAGTACTTTACTGATTTTGTTTTTTTTATTTTTTAAGAGCGGAGATGCCTCGGCACAATATGCAGGACACGAGCGGTTCAACGTATATTCGCCAAATACTTATTCTCTTGGCCAATACGGCGACATTCCTGTTAATTTGTCCTCAGGAATCCCCCAAATTAGTGTTCCGGTAATCAAATTTACAGACAAGGACATCAATCTCGATGTGTCATTGTCGTACCATGCGTCAGGCATTAAGGTTGACGAGGAAGCTTCTTGGGTGGGCTTGGGCTGGGCTTTAAATGCCGGAGGAATGATTACCAGAGAAGTAAGAGGAATTCCGGATGGTTATACCTATAGTGGATTGCAGAGTAGGACTTCTATACCTGATTTCGCAGGTAATACTTATGATGATATTTCGATTAAAAACTATTTAGATCAAGTTAAATATAAATTAAGGGATGGCGACATGGGAGTAACCGATAATGGTTCGGATATATTCTACTACAATTTCAACGGGAGATCAGGCAGATTCTTTTTAAACGGAACGGCTAATGCAATATTGGCTCAATATGAAGATTTTAAAATTGAGTTTGTGCCTGAAGCTAAAAATAATGCTGCAAACCCGCTATATGTAGGGGGAGATTTTATCATTACCGATGAGCGGGGTTTTGTTTATGAATTTAAAGATCATGAGACGGTAGACTATCGTTATAATACCGGGAAATCATATACAAGCTCCTGGTATCTTTCTAAGATAAAAAGCCCTTCCGGCGGGCAGCTTACGTTCGAATATGCGGCGGGTGGCACCATAGCTTTGCAGTATCAGAAAAGACGTTTTAGCGAGGCATATTTTGTGGTAAACCAGAATAATCCTGATCATTATCTTCCGGAACAGTATGCAACTACCTACTTAGATAGTGACGAGCTAATATCCGGAATTGTTTTGAAGAAAATTACGAGTTCTTCAGGAAATTACCTGGAGTTTGTGACATCTACAAATGCAAGGAAAGACAGTGAATCGTTGTCTAACAACCAACTCGATTTTATTGTATTGAAAGATAAGAATAATCGACAGGTAAAGAAATTCCGTTTTGATTATAGTTATTTTGAAGCCAATAAATCCAGACAAATCCCAGTGGAACAGTTTAGCAACAAACATTGTCTTAATTACCGCTTAAGGCTGGATTCGTTTCGCGAGATAGGTGTAAATGATATTGGTCAAAGTCCATACCGATTTGAATATTATGGTGATAACGATCCAAATACGGACGATCTCTATACGCTTCCTTCCCGTTTGTCGCCTTGTCAAGACCATTGGGGCTATTACAACAATAGTAACAATAAAACAATTTTTCCAAGTAATCCCCAGAATTACCCTTTCCGTATTGATGACTGGGCCCTACAGTTAACACCCAGCGGAGAGGGATATGGAGGGACGGGGCCGAGTTTTGCCTATGGCGTGCCCAATGGAGGAACAAGAGAGCCCGTTGCAGAAGCAGTAAAGGCCTGCGCTTTAAATAAAATTATATTTCCCACTGGTGGCTACACGCGCTTTGAATTCGAACCACATTTGCTAAATGAAGATGATCTTTTGCCAATATCCGGAGGCTTAAGACTCAAACAAATAGAAACAAAGGAAAGCTCAAGTTCTGTTGCTATCATAAAAAACTATGAATATCCGGGGGTCGCGGTCAGCGAAAAATGTATCGGTTCGGAAAATCCTTATTATACCTGGTACAGTTCTGGTTATAACTCTCAAACTTCTACTGAGGGAAATTGGCGAAAATTGTCCGCTTTTGGAGTTCCCGCCACATTATCCGTTAACAACAGGTTTATAGCCCGTGTCGAAGGCGCTCCTCAATTGGGGTTTGGAGCAAGGGCAAACGTTATCTATACTGGTGTTAAGGAAATCTCGCCTGGTAACGGTTATACCGTTTATAGTTTTAGCTTTGCCTATGATGTAGAATTTCCCGGAGATTTGAATAACGAAGGGGTATCGATTCCAGGATTGTTTAACTCGGCAATGGTTCAAACAGAATACATAAGTACTTACAAGCCTGATTTTCTATATAAAACTATTTCTCCCTGTACGTTTCCTTATCCTAATTTTATTAACAATGATTGGAGGCGAGGACATCTTGAGTCTAAAGACACTTATTTAGAAAATGGGACCTTACTTTCTAAAAATTATACAGAATATGATATCCGTGCGCTTAAAGCAGTTCCGGGCTATAAAGTAACATCATTTGGGGATGAAATTCAATATTTCTATTCCCGCTATTATGATGTAGGCGGCATGGCTAAACCTATCAAAGAGGTAACGGAAATGTACAATAGTGATGGAAGCTATATAAGAACGGTAAAAGAGCTTGACTATAGTTCTGTTAATCATAAGCAGCTGACTGAGACCAGGGAATACGACAGCAGAGGAGATGCCACTGCCACAAAATATTTCTACCCAACCGAGTATGGCAGTTTGCTTACCAGCCTTAAAGATAAACATATCCTCGCTCCTGTGGATATCCGTAAATATCGTAATGCTAAGCTTATTTCCGGCGAACAGGTTCAGTATGGAGTCAATGGTCTGCCTTTAACAATATATAGCGCGGAGGGTGATGGTACGGATATTGTCTTTAATCCGCAGTCTCCCTATACTTTCAGTTCCAAACTTTCCAATGCCTACGATGCAAAGAATAATCTTTACAGCCAGACAGTTACGGACGGAATCACTTATGTCTATCTCTGGGGTTACAACGGGCAGTATCCGGTTGCTAAGGTTGCCAACAGCGATTACGCAACAGTAAATTCTGTAATAACACAAACACAGATAGATAATGCGGTAACCAGCGGAGAGGCTGATTTACGCACCTTATTGAATACTCTGCGCACCTCTGCATCGCTGAAGGGCGCCCAGATTACGACCTATACCTATCGCCCTTTGGTGGGTATGACGAGTATGACCGATGCAAAAGGATTGACGACATACTACGAATATGATGAGTTTCAGCGATTGAAGCAGGTCAAAGACGCACAAGGAAACATCCTTTCGGAAAATCAATACAATTACAAACACTAATTTTTAATTATGATGATGAAAAAATATTTACCTATTCTTTTTTTGTGTTGTATTTATTGTTTAAACGCTAAACCTTTTGTTAATCACAATATCGGCGTCCTCCCAGCAGTTTCGCCAAACATACAATATCCTAATTATTCTCAAGAAATAGATCCATACCATTGGGTCAGTTCCGGTGATTCCGCCGATAATATTGTACACAATACGATTCAGGTGCAAAATAATGTCTTGTCTGTCAATTTAGAAGCCAGTTGGACTTACAATCAAACATTTGCAAGGGGAGTGGTTGCCTGGCTCGATATATATCCCGCCCTGCCCAATATGGAGCTTGGTCAAATTTATGGCTATAACGAGCAGTCGGGATATGGACTATCGGGATATTATGCCAAAATTGAAGACAATCAATTAGTGATTTACACTTTAACCCCAGACAATTGGACCAGTTTCACGACTTTCAGTTTAAGTTTTGTAATCGATTTAAGCTGTGCGGTAAACTGGTATATAGATAGTGATCATGACAGTTACGGAAGTTCAAGCGCAACACCTATTTTCGATTGTTATCAGCGTCCGTATTATGTAACAAACAATTACGACTGCAATGACCAAAACCCTGCTATAGGTATTGGCCCAAATTGGTATTACGATACCGACAACGACGGATTTGGAGACTATAATTCCAATCCCATTTCGGCATGTGTAAAACCCGCAGGTAACTATGCTGCCAACAACTTTGACACCTGCCCTAATGTTTACAGTACAACTGCTAATGGCTGCCCTGTAAATCCTCCATTAATAAACGAAAATTATGTTCGCACAATAAACCCTACTGTTCCAGTGACATCTGTCAGCGGGCTTGCGGCATCAAAAAAAATAGATAGTATCACGTACTTCGATGGTTTAGGCCGCCCGATGCAAAAAGTCGGAATCGCCGCCGGCGGTAGTAGTGAAGACTTAATTGCGCCCATTGAATATGATAATTTTGGAAGGCAGAAGAAAGAATATTTACCTTATGCAAAAAGCTCCAATGGCGGCTTATACAGAAACACTGCCCTGCAGGACGTTTTACCAATTTACAACACTCCCAAATACGAAAACACTTCGAATCCATATTCCCAAAAAGATTTCGAACCCTCGCCGCTTAACCGTGTCTTACAAATGGCTGCGCCGGGTAATGCTTGGTCTTTAGCCAATAATCACACCATAAAATTAGGCTATCAAACCAATAGTGCAAACGAAGTAAAACTCTTTACAGCTAATACTAATTGGGATGCTGCTCAAAAATTATTCGATATTTCATTGTACAATGATGGAACCAGCTATGCTAAGGATGTACTCTACAAAACTATCACCAAAGACGAAAACTGGACAACAGCTTCAGGGAAAAACAATACTACAGAAGAATTTAAAGACAAAGAAGGACATATTGTCTTAAAAAGGACATATACCAACTCCGATCTAAACAATGATGGCGATACGGCTGATGCTGGAGAAAAAGAAATACAACACGATACGTATTATGTCTATAATGTTTACGGAAACCTTACTTATGTACTGCCTCCCAAAGCAATTGATTTAATAGTAAATTCTACGGCTGCGCAGTCGAATATAACTTCTTCTGCTGTTGTAACTGCTGGAAATACTTTAACGCTTACCGCAACAAATTCAATTAGATTGCAATCAGGTTTTCATGCACAAACCGGAAGTACTTTTTCTGCTGCTATAGTAAGCAGTAACCA
>Ga0157370_10000103_pt1 | contig 97072 bp, 97 predicted proteins | sample C35metaG_FD_113463 | JGI IMG/M metagenome (GOLD analysis project Ga0157370, IMG submission 113463) | Corn rhizosphere microbial communities from Kellogg Biological Station, Michigan, USA - C3-5 metaG | ecosystem: Host-associated > Plants > Roots > Rhizosphere > Soil | place: USA: Michigan...
CTTGGTAAACTAGCTGTTTAACAGTTAGTTAAGTCCTAAAGCGGTGAGTCCGAAACTTTCGTAGTTCGACTCACCGCTTGACTCACCTCGCATATGCGTTATTTGGTCAAAAAAGCCACTAAATACCAAAAAACAAAAGCCTGCAAATTGTTGATTTGCAGGCTTTTAGTGTTTTTTGGTGATTTCTGATACTGATTCCAGTGGAGCCGAAGGGAGTCGAACCTAACGGTTTATGTCTCTGTAAATCAGTTTTTTGTAATTGATTTCCTGCTCTAAGGTACCAAAAACTCACCTTTATTTTTTTGAATGCAAATTCTTAATTTAAAGATACGAAAGTGATTAGAAATTCAAAATTATAGGCTAGTTTGATACAGTATCTTGGCCTTTAGATTTAATATGTTTTCTAGATTAGTGCTCGTAACAAGACAATCAACGAACATTTTTATTAAAGATTGAAGCGGATTGCGGATCTGAAAATTCCTTAGAAATGAGTTGAAAAAATGATATCAAATTTTTAGAGTTAGACGTATTTACACTTGTTTTCTGGGAGGGGTCGAGCCCCATCAGCGACCCAATGGTTGGTTATTCTTTAAGGATAACCAACGATTTTCAAAGTATTTGTCATAGCTTAAGGATTAACATTTACTTTCAAACATATTTTGAATTTTTCCCTCCTTATTCTACCACACATTTTGAAATAATAGAGGTTTTAAAAATGGTGATCATTAGAGCTAATTGATCATAGTAAAAAATGCTTAATAACCTTAGCAGTAGAAGCTGGGAATTAATACTTCTCTATGAAATGGAAAACAGGTTTGGTGGTATGAGCATGCCTAATCCAAGATGATCAAAGATATTGTTACAATTAATTTTAACTGTATTCCTTCCAGACTATCGGTTATCAGTACCGAAACCCCAAATCGGCTTCAAAAAAAAGGTATTTAGCCATTTCATGATGCATATTCACTAAATCTATTTGGTTATTTCATATCTTCGTGTATTGAAGCTTTGAAATCTTGAGTCGACATATATGAGGAGAGCTTTTTTATATATCATCCTATTTCTACCGGTTATATTCGCACAGGCACAAACAAGTGAGCTGGATGAACTAACTATGCCCGTCTTAAGACAAAAGCTCGCCGCCAGCAAGGAGGATACAACAAGGGTAAAGTTACAACTTGCTTTGGGACATCTGATGTTCTCGAAATCTATAAAGGGACAAAAGGATATCGATTCGGCGATTATGTTTGCCGCACAAGCCCAATCGCTCAGCAGTCGCCTTAATTTTCAATTCGGGATTATTAATTCAATGCTTTTAAAGTCAGAAATTTCTTATAACAAGGGAGACGGGGCAGGGGGGGTAAAGGCCGCGAAGAATGCGCTTGCTTTTTCGCGTCAGCATAACAATAGTGATGGGGAGGCGAGGTCATATCATATGATCTCCAAGTACTTTAACACAGGTTCACCGGCTGAGCTTCGTACCAGGATTTGGTATAATGATAAAGCTATCGCAATATTCAGGAAAAATAAAAACAACCATTCCCTTGCTGATATGCTGACGGTGAATGCAGACATGTTGTTTCAGGCTGACCGCACCACAGAAGCGCTTAGATTCCTGTTTGAAGCGTTGAATTTGGGAAAGGGAGTAAGCAGGAGAACTATAGAGGGAATCTACTGGAATATTGGCAGGACTTCATTTAGACTGGGCGATTATGAAAATGCTTTAAAATATACTTTGCTGGCCCGTGAAACTGCGAGGGAGGTTAAGGATACAACAACGCAGGTGTGTACTATTAATTTTTTTATTGCTTCCTGTTATATAAAGAAACAGGATTATAACCGCTCGATGCCATATTCTAAAGAGGTGATCAGTATGGCCAAAAGGTACAATGATGAGGGCTTTGTGCGTTCGGGAGCTTACCAGCTGGCCCTGGCATACAGCCATACCAACCAACTCGCTAAAGCGTTAACCTTACTTAATGAAATGAAAAGCCGCCCGGGCGGCTTTTTGAAAAACATAGCACTCAACATAGAGTTCATAAATACCCTGACTTATGCAAAACATTTTCAGCAAGCTAAAGAATATGTAACCGAACTGGAGCGCGTGTTACCAAAGATTTATCCGGAGAACATCCAGCATATAATGAATGTCCATAATGCGCTTGCATATTATTATTCAGAAACAGGGAAAGTAAACAAGGCTTATCAGCATACAGAATTGTATGCGCATTTGGCACATAAACTAAATTATTCTGCGGGTATCCAAACTGCCGAATACCGGTATTACCAGCTGGTTTCGCTCAAAGGGGATAAAAAGTCTGCCTTGGCGCACTTTCAGAAGGAAAAAGCGATTAAAGATTCGATAGATAATGTTTCAAAAGCATATCAGATATCCCTGCTGCACATTGAGAATGCAGCCTTAGAAAAAAACAGGCATATTGAGTCGCTTACCAAGGACGCGCTGATTAAAGATATTAAAATGAAGCGAAATGAACTTAGTCAACGGGCGACCTTTGGCGGGATAATTGTGCTGCTGATCGTTACTGCACTTATCTATAGCCGCTACCGTTTAAAGCAGCGGAGTAATGCAATGCTATTATCACAAAAATTAGAGATCGATGAGCAAAATAATGTGCTTAAACACCTGGTATCATCTAAAAATCAGCTTCTTGTAGAGAAAGATTTGCTTTTGAAGGAAGTAAACCATAGGGTAAAGAACAATTTGCAGATTGTGATGAGCTTATTGGCGTCTAAATCTGTTTATTTATCCAGCGAAAGTGCACAGCAGGCGATTTTGGACAGTCAGAACAGGGTTCGATCCATAGCCCTCATCCATGATCAGTTATATAAAACAGATAATGTTACACAAATTAATCTCGCCCTCTACATTAAAGAATTAGTGGATTCCTTTCATAACTTCTTAAACAATGATATTAATGATATTAAGATAGTGTGTGAGATTGATGATCTTATGCTTGATGTTTCCCAGGCAATACCAATAGGTATAATATTAAATGAAACGGTGACTAATGCACTAAAGTACGCATTTCCAAATCATCAAAAAGGCACAATAAGTATTTGTGTAAAACGGGTAAAAACGTTTGTAGAAGTGGAAATAAGCGATAATGGCATTGGGCTGCCAATGAACTTCAGCTTATCAAATGTTAATACACTTGGAATTAATCTTTTGGAAGGATTAACAGCACAGCTTGGAGGGTCATTTCGCATCAAAAATAATAACGGATTGACTATATTTCTAAGATTCCCCATGAATTCTTCACGTCAACTTGCATACAGCGGCTTGGCTAATGAGTTGGCGTATCAATAGGAGTTTTTAGGAATGTAATACTTATTATAGTAGTAACAAGTTATAGTAGTAACAAGCTATTACTAATTGATAAGTCATTCTAAAAGGTTCAGCGAAACATGCAAAATGATTTAAATTGTTCATTTGGAATCCATTTTACGCTTTAAAGGGGCTTCTTTGGTTTGTGTAGGATCCGGACCAAAAATCGAATCCATCCAATCAAATTTCCCACATTCATCAACAGGTCGAAACTTATTTTAAGAATTTCTTTTCCGTTTTCAAGGATATGATGAAATCTCAGGTTTGCTGGGGCGATAAATAATCCTGTCTCCGAATATTTAATTTTAACAATTTTGATTCCAATGTTGTAGGCTTGATCCCAAGCAATTCTGCAGCACCATTTTGTCCCCTGATTCTACCTTTCGCTATCTTAAGCACCGAAATTATATAGGCACGTTCTGTCTCCATCTGAATGTACTTAACATCATCCATTGTCTCGATTGCGTTGATATTAGGACTGCTAGTCACTATGTCAATGAGAGGTTGCTTTAAATTCAATTTACTTTTTTCATCGTTTAGGATTATAGAACGCTCTATGATATTTTCCAATTCCCGTACATTGCCGGGCCATTGGTATCCATCCAATTGTTCCATCATTGATTCTTCGACTTGCGGTATCTGCTTATTAAATTCTTTACAGAACTTATGGATAAAGAAGCTTACGAGTGCAGGAATATCACTTTTCCGCTGCCGCAGTGGAACAATCGTTATTGGAAATATGTTCAGACGATAATATAAGTCCAGCCTGAACTTGCCTTGGGCTACTTCTTTCTCCAGATTACGGTTTGTAGCGGCAACCACGCGTACGTCAACTTTAAATGGTGCATTGCTCCCAACGGCACTTACTTCTTTTTCCTGTAATACCCTAAGTAGTTTTACCTGCATATCTAGAGGCAATTCTCCAATCTCATCTAGAAAAATAGTTCCCCCATTAGCTAGTTCAAACTTCCCCTTTCTTTTTTCACTTGCGCCAGTAAATGCACCCATTTCGTGCCCAAATAATTCCGATTCAATAAGGGCAGCAGGTATCGCTCCGCAATTCACCTGAACGAATGGCTTGTCTTTCCGAGGGGATAGATTGTGAACGGCGCGCGCAATTTTTTCTTTACCCGTCCCGCTCTCTCCGAGGATTAAGACTGATGTGTTGTATGGCGCTACCTGAATGGTTAGATCTAAGGCAGCGAGTAGCAGAGAATGACTGCCAATTATACCTTTAAATTCTTGGCGCTCCATAAGTTTTACCTCATTATTAGCAGGCGCCGGCGAGATTTCGATGTCGGGAGAAATTACAGGATAGAACATTTTCTCAGTCACATTAGTCAGGGATTTGGTGAAAAGTTCTAATACTCCGGCGTGTTTCTGGGTGTATAAGTCTCTTTGTCGACTATAGAATCCATAAGAGAATTCAATCCCAGCGCTAATCTTTAACTTCAAAAATAGGTTAGATTCCATTTTGAAGAAATCCATCCAGATGCTTTCACTCGCATTTGTAGAATTTCGATTAATCTCAATATCTTCAGCGAAATGTGGCCAGTATTCAGTTTCTCCACTGGTTCTAAGCATTTTACTGGCCTGAGATTGCTTAGGGTTCTGAGCATCCGATAATTCAGTTTCAATGATGAATTGGTATTCACTGAAACCTGTCCTCAGATAGCCACAATTTATGTAACCACCCTCAGTATTAGCCCGGGTAACAATTAAATCGAAAGGAATTAAGGTTCTTAATGCATGACAAACCTTTAATAATTTTTGTTTTGCATCTGATTTTTCGTTACTTATATCCAGTAACTGTTTTTGTACGGATACTTCCTGTAAGAGCCTGGCCTCAACATTATTTTTCTGCCGATACCATGCGATATCAAGGGTAACGATTAAGTCCTTCTCCCTGAAGGGTTTTACCAGAAATCCATAGGGGTCCGTTTTTTTTGCTTCTTCTAATATGGCCTGGTTGGAGTTGGCTGAGAGATACACGAAAGCAATATGCTGTGCATTTAATATTTTCGCTAAATCTATTCCCGAGCGTTCGCCATCAAGCATAATATCCAGCAAAACAATATCCGGCTTCTGCTTCTGTAACTGATCCAACGCTTCCTCCACCGATATTGCAATGCCGATTATACTGTAACCTGCTTTTGCTAAAATTAAACGAAGATTATTTGCAACAACATATTCATCTTCTACGATGAGCACTTTTTTGGCCATGACGATAGGTTTAGCTAAATGTTTTTTTCTGGCTTAATGAATTTAATTTTGATTTGAACGCCGTTATTATTTTCAATCTGAAATGTACCTTTTAATTGTCTGGCTAGTCCTTGCATTAAGTCCAGCCCCAGAGAATTCAAGGGTGATTTATCGATGCCTTCTGGTAATCCGGTTCCATTGTCCGCAATAAAAAGCAAAAGATGATTTGGTCCTTCTTGCCCTAAAGCGATATCAACGATTCCGGGTTTGCTGTTTAGGAATGCATATTTAATGGAATTCACTATACTCTCAGTTATAATAAGACCCAAAGGAATTGCCTGGGCAACATCCAGGTGCAATTGTTCGATCTTCTGGTTAAAAATAATTCTGTTGTTATCATCAAAACTGTCACGAAGATAATAAACAAGTTCATTAATATATTCAGGCATGTATATAGTTGATACATTATCTTCCTGATATAACTTTTGATGAATCATCGACATTGCCTGCATTCTGCGTAGGCTATCGTTGACCGCCAGAATTGCAGCATCATTATCAAGATAGGTGGTTTGCGAACTCAACAAGCTGGTAACCATCTGAAGGTTATTCTTGACCCGGTGGTGGACCTCTTTAATTAACCATTCTTTCTCTTTCAAAAGCTTATCTTGTTCGGTATTCATACTTTCCAGGTAAGCATTTTTCTGATCCAATTCGCGCTGGCTTTCTTCAAGTTTCCGGTTGGTTTTTTGTTTAAGCCGGTATCGGCTAAAGATAAGTGCGGTGATTATGGCCAGTAAAACGGCCGCGGCAGTTATCGCTTTTTGCATCAACTGCGTACGCTTCATTGCGTCATCCTTGGCCTGCCCCGCTTTGGTAAGGGTATCAATATCGTTATTCTTTTTCTCAGTATCATTTTCGATTTGCAAAAGCGATACCTGATAGGCTTTGGTAACATTGTCTATCGAGTCCTTAATCCCCTGGGCCAATAAGTGGTGCTTAATGGCAGATTCATAGTTGCCCTGCAATGAATCCAGTTTATAATACATGTTTTCTACTGACCTGATGCCTATAGGGAAATTGAAGGATCTAACAACTGCTTCGTACTTGTCTGCATATTGATAGGCAAGTTTTATCTGTCTGGTATCAATGTAGTGGGTGGCTAGAAAATTATATGCCGTAATCCTATTGTTAAAATTGTCTGGCGGTATCTTTTTGAGCAGACGCGTTACCTCGCCTGCATAAAATGCTGCCTGTTTATACTTTTTTGCATGGTTAAGGTTGTCCAAGAAGTAGGTCATGATATAAAGAGAATCCGCATCATTCTTTGCATATTGCCAAATATTTCTCAAGAATTTGAGGGCGTCATCTAATTTATTAACTCTGGTGTAATTAAAAGCTGTAGATATGGATATTGTAAATATATAATCCGAATCGTTGTAATGCTCAGCAATTTTTAATGCCTTTAATGCATACGGAAGCGCATTCTTATAATCCTTCATATATGTATATATACTAGAGGTAGTAAAATTTATACTGGCAACGGTCAAAGTTGTATCATTGACTGCTTTTGCGGATTTAATCGCGAGAAGCGAATATTTCAGCGCACTGGGGAAATCTCCAAGTTCATTCAGTGTTCGACCAATAAGCCAATATATTCCCTGAATGGACTTATTCCCGATCGATTTGTTAACATTGATGGCCTCGAACAGTATTTTTATCGCTTCCATATGTTGTCTGCTTAGCAATAACATTTCCGCATCACCTTGTAAAGACGAGGCAAGCCGATAAAAATTTTGCGTTTTTCTAAAAATATCACTTGCTTTTCGGTAGTATTCCATTCTCTTAACCAGTTGTTCCGGTTTAGATATAGCGTAATGCTGGCCAATTACGATATACGATTCGGCAATTCCCACCTCCTCACCAATTTTGGTAGAATATGCTAGGGCCTCTTTTGCAGTTTTAAGACCTGCGTCAGGCTCATTTTTTTTATTTAAGCTGAGTGCCCTTAGCAAGATAGCGTTAATGATGCCTTTAGAATATCCAATCCTACGACTTAAGTGCTCTGCGTCCGTTGAAAACCTCATCGCAGCGTCTATTTCACGACTTCCACCACCTGGTTTGACCAACAATACTCTCCCAAGCGCGATTTTCAGTTTTATTTTTATCGTATCCGGATTCTGCCTGGAAAGCCTTCTCTTCAGTTCTGACACAGAAAGTTCTTCGAGGCTGGTGTTTTGAGCCATTACAGAAATATTAGAGAGGGTAAACAGCATCAGCAGGCTAAAAATTTTCATAAACATGTAATGTTCTTTGGGTTATTCAAATTACGGCATAGGCTGGCGAAAGCCATCAAAACGACAGTTATAGTATTTATCAGGATTATAATAAATAAAGCGACGGAGTCTTTAATCGATATCGATCTATCAACAAAATAATAGCATTTATGAAAATCATTATTTCTATTTATTCAGATGTAACCTGACCTTCATGCTTCAGTTAGGACTGTTACAGCATGCTAAAATTAATCGCCATGATTAGACAATATATCTTCTTTATTCTTGCTTTCCTGCTGGCTATTCCGGCAGTAAAAGGCCAGAATCAGAAAATGGATTCAGTGACCATAATACCCTGGGCAAAGTATGATAGTGTAGGCAGATTGCACCGAAAGGTTTTTGGTGAAAACTATCGAAAAGAGTATGCCCGTCCTGTCAAAGTTCCTTTGATCAGGCTTTCACGGATATCGGGAGGGCTTTCCGCTGTTCAAGCAGGAGGGGGAAATCAGTCGAAGACGCTAAGGCTCCGAGATGCCACCGGCAAGGAATGGGCGCTGAGGTCGGTACAGAAATTTCCTGCAGTTTTGCTTCCAGTTCCACTCAGGGAAACATTTCTCTTGGGAATATTAGAGGATAACATGTCTGCCCAACACCCTTTCGGAGCCCTTGTTGTTCCTGTCTTGGCGCAAGCCGCCGGGATACCCCATAGTAATCCCATAATAGGAGTTGTTGTACAAGAGGCTGGGCTGGGGACTTATGCAAAGGACTTTGCAAACACGCTTTGTCTTTTAGAAGAGCGGGAGCCCATGGGCAAATCAGATAACACCGAAAAGATGTTAAAGAAAATAGCAAACAGTTATCGGAATTGGGTAGACTGGCAAACCTATCTAAAAGCAAAGGCTTTAGATGTACTTTTAGGTGACTGGGACAGGCACGAAGATCAATGGCGTTGGGCGGTAGACGCAAGAGCAGATGGCATTGAATACACTCCCGTACCACGTGACCGGGATCAGGTTTTCTACCGTTCTGATGGTAGCATACAACGGCTGGCACAGTCTAGCTGGCTATTGCCCATGATGCAGGGGTATGAAAGAAATATTCAGAATATTAACTGGTTCTTATGGGAGGGAAGAAATCTAAACTCACAGCTATTTTCCGGTATCAGTCAGTTGCAATGGAATAATACCATTAGTGAATTCTGTGCTGTCATGACAGATTCCCTGCTTGCTCAGGCTTTACTTAAACTTCCTGACTCGACAGATCCGGATGTTAGGGCACAACTACTCGCACAAATGAAGATGCGGCGAAATGCGCTCCCTGATCTAATGGATCAATATTATCGTTTCTTTAACAAAATTGTGGATGTACCGCTCAGTAATCAGGATGAACGGGTAAGCCTGATCGAAAAAAGCAATGGATATTTGCAACTTATAGTTTCCAAACCGGGAATGGGGGAGACCGCTTCAGCGCAAATCCTCCAGCGGGAATTTAATCCGTCGATCACTAAAGAGTTGCGCATATTTCTTCGGGAAGGAAAGGACAGTGTTTTGATGGAATCGGGTGATTCAAGGATTAAGGTTCGTTTGATTGGAGGTTCTGATATAAAACACCTAAAGGTTCAATGGAAGGGTAAATCATTAATTTATTATGGGAAGCCGCAGGATGATATTGCAGATATGAATCACCGTATGAAAACGAGATTGTCTGCCGATACGTCTAATTTTACCTATTTTGCGACTAATCTTTATTCTCGAAAATTAACTCTTGCTAATTTCGGATTTAACGTGGATGATGGTGCTATGATTGGTGTATCGCACAGATTTACAGTACCGGGTTTTAGAAAACAACCTTTTGCAAGCACGCATTCATTTTCTGCCTTATATGCATGGAATACTTCAGCATTTAACCTGCATTATTTGGGTGAGTGGCTGAATGCTGTTGAAAACAATGATCTGCTTATCGATCTAAAAGTAAATGCCCCAAATAATGCGCGTAATTATTTTGGCGCTGGGAATGAAAGTGAATTCGATCGGAAATCTTCGCCTGTTAGTTTCTACCGCGCACGGTTTGATCTCCTTACTTTAAAAGCTTTGATAAGGAAGCGCTGGGGGGATAATAATTTTTCATTCGGGCCATTGTTTCAATATTTTCATTATTCGGATTCAAACAATAAAGAAAAATTCATTAATGGTTATCTGGCGAAAAACAATTCCAACAGGCCAGTTAGTCTGAATAATTTTCAGATTGGCACAATATTCCAATTGTATATAGATAACAGGGATAAGAAAATCCTCTCACAGTCCGGAACAATTTTCAAATCAAACCTTGAATTACTGACTGGGTTTGGACCAAGCGCCAGTCGTGTCGGCGTACTGAACTCTGAGTTTACATTGTTTTTTAAACTGAATAAAACAGGAACTGTTGTTTTCAGCAATCGCCTGGGTGCGGGGCTCAGTGCAGGAAGACCTGAATTTTTCCAGTTGCCATATTTAGGGGGAACGGATAATTTAACCGGCTATAGAAAATTTAGGTTCACAGGTGATTACAGTGCGTTTAATAATGCCGAAGTCCGGATAAAATTAGGGGAGTTTTTAAGCTACATCCTTCCTGGGGAATTTGGATTGAATACGATGTATGACTTTGGTAGGGTTTGGGAACGAGGTGAGCATAGTAACCGTTTACACCATGGCGTTGGAGCCGGGCTCTATTTCGCTCCTGCATCATCTGCGCTAATTAATCTGACTGTTGGATATTCAAAAGAAGGCTTTTATCCCACACTTTCCATTAAAACCCGATTATAATGAAAACGATAATTGACGTTAAAAACATAATTCCTTTTTTTTACCCCGTGTCGACGCAGACCTTAGGTTATGCTGTTGAAGTAAAATATAAAATCTGAACTGAATATATCTAGCGCTATAGGTTTTTTCGGGGTCGTATGAAAACGATTATCATTTTATGTAATCCCCACTTTGTTGAGGCAAAAGCGCTGAAAGCTTTCCAACCTCGATTTGCTGATTCTTTGGCTTTAGCTATGATATTTCAAAAATTGTTCCTGTTGCTATTTATCACTTCAATAGTATTTGCTATCAGTTTTCTGATTGCTGAATTCGCTTTCTGTCAAGATAAATTCAATAGGTTTACATCATACAATCACAATCATGTGGTATTATAGCTAATCAAAATAATATGAAAAAAATAGGAATAAACGGCTTAGGCCGTATCGGAAGGGCATCTTTAAAATTAATCATGGAAAGTGATCATTTAGAACTGGTTGCAGTAAATGATCTGATGAGTATTGAAAATGCAGTATACCTCTTGAAGTATGATAGCATTTACGGTCGTTATGAGCGGGAGATTACACACAGTGAAAATACGGTTTATATCGGCGATAAATCCTTTCATTACAGTTCAGTGCGTGACATCTCGGATTTGCCCTGGAGTGAATTTCAGGCCGAGGTGGTAATCGAAAGTACGGGGCTATTCACAAACCGGGCCGACGCAGAAAAGCATCTGGCTTCCGGAGCAAAATTCGTTGTCATATCAGGGCCGACAAAAGATACCCCTACAATTGTTCACGGGGTGAATACCGATGAAGGTAAGGTTAATATCTTCTCCTGTGCAAGCTGTACCACAAATAATATCAGTCCGATTATCGAAATTTTAGGTCGCAGAATCGGGATTAAAAAAGCGATTTTAAACACCACTCATGCCTATACCGCATCACAGACATTGATGGATGCTCCCTCGAAAAAAGAACCCAGAATGGGCAGGACAGCAGGAATTAATCTGGCGCCCGCTGCAACAGGGGCAGCGATAGCAACTACAAAAGCACTTCCACAGTATGCCGGTAAATTTGATGGTGTTGCAGTTAGGGTCCCGGTTTCTGTCGGATCTATTTCTGATGTCACATTTATTTCTGAAAGGCCCACAAGTGCCGAAGAGATCAATGAGATTTTGATAGAGGAATCCTTATCGTCAAGGTATAAAGAAGTGGTTGGTACAACAGATGAACCGCTGGTTTCCACCGATATTATAAAAAGTCCCTTAGCCTCAATAGTGGATTTGGCCATGACCAGGGTTGTAGATGGTGATTTGGTAAAAGTGATGTCCTGGTATGATAATGAGTGGGGATTTACGAATCAAATGATCAGACAGATTGGTGCCTTATAAAAAAAATAAAGCTTAAATTTAAACTATGAACTACGCACAGCTCGCATTTACGGATGCAGTTAAAAATCTACAGGAGAAGCTCGGTAGCCGGCTGAGTTATGACCGCATGGAAAAAAGAAGCTTTATAGATGGACTTACCGATTCTGAAATTGACTTTATAAGTGATATAGATAGCTTTTATATTGCCTCATTTGGGGAAAATCAATATCCATACATCCAGCATAGAGGAGGCCCCAAAGGTTTTATTAAGGTTATCGATAAAGGTACAATCGGGATAGTTGATTTTACAGGGAACAGGCAGTACATTACTGCAGCTAATATTTCCAGGAATCCAAATGTTTCACTTATTCTTCTTTCCTACCCGCTGAAAGCACGGCTAAAAATATATGCGAAAGCTGAGGTTGTTGAAATCGATAAAAACCCAAGGCTTTATGAGCTATTGAAACCTGAGGCATATAAACATAAACCGGAATGGATGTTGACATTCAAAATATCCGCTTACGACTGGAACTGCCCACAACATATCGTTCCAAAATATACCCTTGAAGAGATCGAGGAACTTTTAAAACCGCAAAAAGCATACATAGAGCGGCTTGAACAGGAAATCAAAAGATTAAAAGAGATTTAATAATGAAAAGGCCGGACATTTTTATGTGCCCGGCCTAATTCTTTTATTTTAATTCTTTCAGAAAGCTCTGTATCAAAGCGGCTACTTCTTCACCGCTTTCCTCCAACAGAAAGTGTCCGCCGTTAAAGAGGTGAACTTCTGCTTTTGGTAAGTCTTTCTTATAGGCGGTCGCTCCGGCACCCGGGAATATTTTATCATTCTTTCCCCAGACCAAAAGTGTTGGCGGCTGATGCTTGCGAAGGTAATTTTGCCATTCCGGATACTTTGGGAAATTATTTTCATAGTCTCTGAAAAGCACCTTTTGGATGTCTTTTATGCCCGGCTGCTCAAAAAAGAAATGATCCATATTATAACTGTCAGGACTGATTCGCTCGGGTTGGGATGCGCCATATAGGTACTGTTCCTTTATTCCTTCTAAACACATCATGTAATTCGCCGCTGCTTTAAGGCCTTCAGTATCCTTTGCCGCACTTAAAGCACCTATTTTCTGAACATCAGGCCCAATTCCTTCCATATACATATTGGCGTTTTGGATGATCAATGCCTTAATCAATTCGGGCCTGCGGCTCGCAATCCGAAATCCAATCGGACCACCATAATCCTGCAGGTAAAAGGTAATGGACGTTAACTTAAGGTTATCTATAAATTTTTCAACAATCTCCGAAAGATGGTCGAATGTGTAATTAAATGTCTCAGGAGACGGACTGCTGCTCATTCCGAAGCCAGGATAATCGGGCGCAATTATGTGGTAGTCCGGCGCCAGTTTTGTGATTAGATTCCTGTACATGTGTGAGGATGACGGAAATCCGTGTAGGAGTAGGATTATTGGTTTTGCCTTTTCACCCGCCTCTCTATAAAATATTTCGGTATCTTCCACCTTTATTTTTCGATATTCCATAATATTTGAACTTTGTGAATGCTTTTGCGATGCAAGCGAACGCACTGACGTTTTTTTGGAACCCTTCACAGTTTGCGCACGGGCTATAGTTAGGCTGGATGCCGCGATCAAAACCATAGTCATCAGCATGCTGAATTTTTTCATTTTTTCTCTTTGAAATTGTTTTTGTTTGTTACAAATGCCGAAATTAAATCTTCCTTTAAGGGTGTTTTCTTATGTAATCTCAGTTGATGATACAGGCTCACTATAAGCGTCTTTCAGATTCATGAATGGGAAGGTCGTTTATACTCGCATATCTCTTGGTCATCAGTCCGTTTGTATCGAACTCCCAGTTTTCATTGCCATAAGCCCTAAACCATTGTGATTGAACGTTTTGATATTCGTACTCAAATCTGACCGCAATTCGGTTTTCATGGAATGCCCATAATTCTTTTTTAAGGCGGTAGTTTAATTCCTTTGACCATTTCTTTGTTAAAAATTTTACGATTTCCGCTTTCCCGTTAATGAAAGTATCTCTATTCCGCCATTCACTATTAACTGAATAGGCTAAAGATATTCTCAAAGGATCCTGAGTGTTCCAGGCGTCTTCTGCAAGTTGAACTTTTTGTAATGCTGTTTCTAGATTAAATGGGGGTATAGGTGGTCTTGTTTCCATCTTTATTAACTTATTTAAAATACTTTTAATTGAATAGTTTGGTTGGTATTCCGGGTTCAAGCAAAATTAGCCGGTGTCCGATACCCAGAATATTGAAAGCCTCCCGCAGGTTATCATTGTTCTCGGTGTAATGTGACCAGCCTTCAGCGTGGACGGGCACAATTATGGCGTTTTTGAATGCGGCAGCAGTGTCCAGTGCATCGTTGGTGCTCATTGTCAGATTGAAAGGACCGCGGGGGCGTGCTGCGCCTGCAAAAATAAAAACATATGAGGGATTTATCTGTTCGGCCAGTTTTTCGATCTCGTTGTAGTAAACTGTATCCCCTGTTATGTACAGACTCTGCCTGATTTCATTTTCGATGCTTAAGTGAAAACCAATAACTTCGCCGGTTATTGGTTCTATACCTGCCGGCCCATGCCTAGCAGCTGTGGCTGTAATAACCAGACTTCCACCAGCAGGAATTTGGAATTCCCGACATTCTCCGGGCGCTAAGCCAATGCTGTTGGCTCCAAGTCGTTTTGCACCCGACTTTGTTGTTAGAACTACGCCTGCCCGAGTTAAAAAGGATCGACCTGCATTATCGAGATTATCAAAGTGATGATCATGGCTGAGTAAAACTATTTCGACTAATCCTTCGGGAATCTTCGCTGGTCCTTTAAGCTTGGTTTCAGTCATATTCTCATTAAGTTTGAAAAAACTACCGGCCTCGTCCAATGTCGGGTCTGTCATTAATCGCAAGCCTCCTATTTCAAAAATCACGGTAGGACCTCCAATGTAAGTCGCTGAAAAAGGTTGTTTGTTCTTCAAGTTCATCATGCATGTATTTTAATCAACGAATTTTTTTTCTGACCATCTCCCGTAATGGACAGATGGTTATTATGGATTACTTTCTACTCAGATTAAGGATTGAACATTCCGGGATTTTATAAAGTAGTTCAAAATCTGATTTGATTGACTGATTTGTATTTTTCATACGAAATTCGGTTCCGGCCAATCTGCTTCTGTCTTCAACCGAAATTTGTAGCCTAACGAAGGCCCTCTCGGTGCAATGGGCAAAATTAATTTGGCCAGAAAAGAATATCGTGAAGTATGCGAGTACCACTCCGGCAAGACAGGCTAGTTTTTTCATTTTAATATTCATGGCTAAAATTTAATATAGGCTAAAAATTATACTGCTTTACAAAGAATACAGGTTGAGGAAATTATCTGCGCATATCTCAATTTATTTTCATAAGATCATAACCGTTACCGCTACTATTTTTTATCCGCTGCAAAATGTCGCGTGTCTACATCTTTTAAAAAACCAATAAGCGCATTGAAGTAATTGCTTTGATCATCGTACATAGACATATGACTACCCATCGGACATAGGTAGAACCTGCTGTTTGGAATCAATTGTGCTTCCTTTTTCATGCTTTCCGGGTTCATCTCGTCATACACACCGCCAAGTACCAGTGTTGGCACCTTGATTTGGGGCATTTTATTCCAAAAACTCCAGTTTATCAAGTTGCCAGTTACATGAAACTCATCTATGCCCTGCATTTGCAAGTATATGGTTTGGTTGGGCTTTTTAAATGTTCTAATTAAGGGTTCCGGCCACTGTTCAAGAGGCATTCGGCAAATTACTTTAGTATAAAGTTTTTCATTTAATAAAGACGCATAGCGGGGAGAGGAATAAGCTTTAGCATTATCCAACGAATCAAACAATTGTTTTTCCTTTTTTGTAAACAGCCTGGATTTTAGCACAGCACTATAGTCAACAAAGTCTGCTATGCTTCCTGTCATATTTGAAAGGACAGCACCCTTTACATGTTTCTGGTATTTGTATAGATATTCCATCGCCAATAAACTCCCCCAGGAATGACCCAAAATGTAAAAGTTTTCTAGACCCAAACCTTTTCTAACCTGCTCCACTTCTTCAACAAACCGTGGGGTGTTCCAAAGTGTTGTATCTGTAGGAGCATCAGAAAGGCCACTGCCCAATTGATCATAATAATAAAATTCAATATTTTCTTTTGGTAGAAAGTCTTCAAAACATTCAAAATAGTCGTGTGAAAATCCCGGCCCACCGTGTAGAAGCAATACTTTGATTTTGCCTGTTCCAACCTTCTTTGTCCACACCTTATATTTTCCGTCAACTGAGATAAGTTTGCTGCCTCCTGTTTTTATTTCGCTTAGGGTGCCTGTTTGCGATTCCTTTCTAGATTGGGGAGATCCGCAGGCAAATATCATTGAAATTAATGCGACAAATAACAGTACTGTAAGAAGGGATTGATGCTGTGTTTTCATTTTATATTGTATTAAGGATATTCTACCAGCTCCTTATTTTCATGTCTCATATATGATCATTCAGAGGGTAAACTTGCAAAACAAAATTAGTCCGGGACCCATCATGTTTTATATAATGCAAATCATATAACTTATCAGGATTGTGATAATGGAGTATATTCATTCATTTTTTGTCCTACTTCGAGTATTTTAAAATTCATTCGGATGTTCCATTTTCTTTAGACCTGAGTTGTCGGAAACGGGATCATAATTTATATCCCGGTTTTGTTGAGGTGCCTTATTTTCTGCCATCAATAAACTAATATATCATATCATTTAAATGTGATAAATGCTATGCTGTGCCGTTGTAATTTTACTCCAGACGATCAAGAAAACAAGATCATATCAGCCCATGGCTAAAGTTAGGATAGTGGATATCGGTCGTAGATTAATTAAATAAATGTTTAACAAAAATTATCAATTATGCCCAATATCCTGCATATCATTTCCAGCCCAAGAGGGGAGGCGTCAAATAGTATTAAACTTTCAGAAGCTATTATCGAAAGGCTTCAATTAAACTATCCATCAACAGCGCTGCACACCAAAGATCTAACCAAATCGCCATTCCCTCACTTAGAGGAAGTTCATCTAAATGCTTTTTTAACACCTGTAGAGCAGCATACTGAAGAGCACAGGGAAGCCATAAAACATTCCAATTTAGCCATTGAAGAGTTAATGAACGCAGATTTTGTAGTTATTGGCGCACCGATGTATAATTTCGGGATTTCTTCAACGCTTAAGGCCTGGTTTGATCACGTAACCCGTGCAGGCATTACCTTTAAATACACGCAACAGGGTCCTGTAGGACTGCTTAGCGGAAAGCAGGTTTATCTTGCCATTACAACCGGCGGAATATACAGTTCAGGAGCGAACGTTGAAAATGATTTTTTAACCCCTTACTTAAAATTTATGTTGGCTTTTATTGGAATGGATAACGTGACCGTGTGCAGGGCGGAGGGTTTTGCTTTGTCAGAAACTCGGGATAATGCTTTAGAAAAAGCTATAGGAAGAATCCAGATTTAAGGAGCGAAGCAAAAACTTAAAGAAGGAATTTCGCATTAGGTTTTGGCGAAATAATCACTTAATCATTGGCACAATGAACGGCGTTAAATGTTTATTCCGATTATCAGCTATCGTTGCGCTTATGGTATTCATTCCGAAAAAAATGCAGGCTCAGCATTTTATGTTGCTTAGGTTTGAAGAGGATTATCATCACCTGTCGGATTCAACCCGAAGTTTCTATAACCGACTGAAGTATTCACAGCTTTCATCTAATCCTGCTCTTAGCCTTTCATTTGGCGGTGAAATACGCTCTGAGTGGGCAGTGAAAGTGGATGAGAACTGGATTGCCAACGAAGGATTCAATCACTCCTTTCTTAATCGTTATTCCTTACATGCCGGAGTAAATTATGGAAGAAAGTATCGGTTTTTTGTTCAGTTAAACAGCAGCCTTGAAAACGGTAGTCGCAATGCAGTTTCCACTACGGATGAGGATAAGCTCAATGTTCAGAACCTTTTCTTGGATTACGATTTTTCGTCGGCTCCGGCGCTAAAACTCTTGCTAAGGATTGGGCGTCAGGAACTTGATTATGGTTCCGGACGGTTGGTCTCCGTTAAAGATGGCAATAATAGTCGACAGTACTTTACCGGATTGAAATTGTCTTATATTAAACCTTGGTTAAAAATTGACGCTTTTGTATTAGCAGCAGATAAAATCCATCCCGGCCTGTTTGATAACAAAACAAAGATACAAGGAAACCTTTGGGGCGTTTATTCGGACGTGAGGTTGGCAGAAACCGGTAACTTTAACATCTACTATCTGGGTGCGATGCGAGAGCAGTCTCAATTTGAATCTGGGATGGGTCGGGAACTTCGGCATACCCTTGCGATTCGTTACTGGAAAGAAAGTAACCGTGTTAGATATAATCTCGAGACAGCCTACCAGTTCGGAAAGTTTGGTCAAAATGAAATCAGTGCATGGACTATGGCAATTGAACTGGGCTATGTATTTAAGCAACTCAAATTTAAACCCACATTAAGCCTGCGGAATGATTACATTTCGGGCGACAAAAATATTCTGGATAAAAAATTAAATAGTTTTAACCCTTTGTATCCGAAAGGGGGCTACTTCGGATTTAATCCATTAATTGGGCCATCAAACCTTATAGATATACATCCATTCCTAACACTCCATCCAAGTGAGAAACTTTTATTTCAAGTTGATCTGGTCTATAACTGGCGGTATTCACTTCAGGACGGAATCTTTCATCCAAGTGGAAGTTTTAATATCGGAGGCTCCAGTTCACCGGCACGTTACATCGGCACAACCTATTTATGGAGTGCAGATTACCAGATAAACAAATACCTGTCTATAAGTTTCGGCTATCAATTTTTTAGAGTAGGTCGTTTTCTACGGGATGTCATCCCCAATAGTGCTAATTCCAAATTCTTTAATACGCAACTCTCATTCAAGTTCTAGGGCAATTTTTGCAAATACGCTGATTTCATGAACGCTAGGAATGGGCTAAATGCAAAAAAGGCAAATACTTAATTAAAAGTTTTGCCTTCAATGCAGCGTTACAATTTATATCGGTTTTTTAATGGCTTTGGTAGCCACCATAGAAGTTAATTGGGCTCCAGCTGGGTATTGCACTTGGGATTTTCGGAGCAAGTTTTTGATATTCCTGTGCACCATATACAACCTTACCGTTCAGAATGGTCAGGATTGAGTGAATATCTTTTATTTCATCCTCCTTTATGCCAAGGTAATCCGAGTTAAGAATTGCCAGATCTGCCAGAAAATTTTTCTTTAGCATGCCGCGTTCATTGTCCTGATGTATTAATGAAGCGCTTCCCAGGGTATATATTTTCAGTGCGGATATTCTATCGACCTGATTTTCACTGGATGCGAATTTCAATCCACCTAATGACTTTCCGGATACAAATTGATATATCCCAATCCAAGGGTTGAAACTTGATACCCTAGTACCATCTGTACCGCCCCCAACACGTATGCCCTTCTCTAACATTCTGCGGACTGGGGGGGTATGGAGCGCAGCCTTTTTGCCATATCTTGAAACAAATCCCTCTGCTTGGAAAGCCATTCTGTCCTGAATCGCCACACCACCACCTAAAGCCTTTATACGACCCAGATTTGCATCACTCACAGTTTCCGCATGGTCAAAAAACCAGGTCAGTCCGTTAAATGGTGTTTCATGGTTTACCTGTTCCATAACATTCAAAAACCTGATGATGCTCTCATCATAAGTTGCATGCAATCGAAATGGCCATCGGTTTTTCACCAGTTCAGTTATCACTGCCTTTAGCTGATTCTCCATGGCCGGAGGGAGTTCAGGTCGCGGTTTGAGGAAATTTTCAAAATCCCCGCCCGACGCTACTAAGTTTTCTCCTGCACCCTGGACATGGTATTCAGTTTTCTTGCCTTCAAATGAATCATCCATTTGGTGGTCCGAAATAACAACCATACCAATCCATTTCAGGTAGTCTTCCAATTCTGTTCCCGGTTTTTGAGCAAATAAATAGTATGGTAATCTTATATTTAATTCTCCCTTCTTCGATAACATATCGGTAATCTGATAGTCGTCTGGAAAGTTCTGGAATCCCCCTCCCGCATCCATTACACTTGTTACCCCTAAAGAATTTAAATCGGATATGAACCGTTTTGTGGAATTGATTTTTTCTTCCATGGTGAGTTCTGGAAGCTTTGATAGTGTAGAATACAATATAAAAGCACTGGGCTCGGCAATCAAAAGTCCGGTAGGCTCCCCATTTGGATTCTTTTGTATTAGCCCCCCAATTGGATTCGGCGTATCACCGGTAATACTTAAAGCCTGAATACCCGCCTTATTTAAAAATGCCTGTCCATACAGATGCAGGATGAAGGTTGGAGTAGCTCCTGTAGCGGTGTTGATTTCATCTAGGGTAGGGAGGCGTTTTTCTTTGAACTGGAACTCACTCCATCCGCCTACAACTCTTACCCATTGTCCTTTGGGTGTACGCAATGCCTGTTCTTTAAGCATTGATAATGCCTCTGCCAATGTGGTTAATCCGTCCCATCTCAGTTCCGCATTGTAAAATCGTCCACCGCGAATCACATGAAGGTGCGAATCATAGATTCCTGGTATCACTGTTTTTCCCCTGGCATCTATCACCTGAACATTTTTGCCGATGTATTTTCTTATTCTTTGGTTACTTCCAAGTTCAATAATTCTATTACCAGCAATAGCAAGTGCTTCAACAGTTGGTTGTTGATCATTCAGTGTAATAATTTTACCGTTTAGGATGACTTTGTCTACCTTTTGCTGGGAAAATATACTTCCAGAACATACAATGATCAAAAATAGGGTTGTTTTAATTCGTTTCATGAACTGCTTTGATCAAAGGGACAATGCACGCATTATCCCTATATAACTTATAATTATTTAATGTTTGATCATTTCCTTCGCATATTGGATACCAATTCCATATGCTCCTCCATACTGTTTGATGAGGTCGGTAGTGGCATTGTAAGTTTCTGATCTCGCCCAGTCACGTTGTAGTTCTAAAAGATACTGAAGCGATGTTATGGGTTGCACACCCGCTTTAACCATTCTTGTAACGGCCTGATCATGTGCTTCGGTAGAAACATCACCACTGGCATCTGTAATTACATAAACGGTGTAACCTTCATTAATAGCTGATAAGGCCGGCCCAACTATGCAAACACTCGTCCACAGACCACCCAAAACCAATATTTTTTTGCCCTTGCCCGTAATTGCCTTATGCGCATTTAGATCTTCCCAGCAATTCATGGTTGTTCTATCAATAACAGTGGTAGAAGCAATCGGATAAAATGAACTGATTTCAGGAAATACAGGACCGCTGAATGATTTTGCCGCCACAGTTGTGACCACAGTTGGAATATTGAAAATTTTGGAGGCGCCTGCGGTTAGGGCCGCATTGTTTCGAAGCACTTCAATGGACTGATTCTTGACGGCGAATGCCATCTGACTTTGATAGTCTATTAAAACCAGTGTATGGTTAGTAGGGTTTAATAATTGCGGACTCGGCTTTTGTGCAAATCCGTAAAGTGAAGTTATAAGACTAACAGATAACAGAATTAATTTTTTCATATTGATTTGATTTTGTGAATAGTTAAGGATGATAGCAAATGTGTACATGCAGGGTTTTCGTGTTTATTAAGAACCGCATATATTAATTTGGGATGATGTTATGCAAGCGAGGGTATAAAGTTCTTTGGCTTAATTTCCTTGAAGCTTTATTATCTTTTAACCTTACGGTCTAAAAAATCTTCAATTGCTGCTGCCATTTCATCCCCCTTACTTTCAAGGGCAAAATGGCCTGCATCATACAAATGGTATTCAAGATTTTTTACATCCTTCTTGTATGCTTCAGCGCCACTTACAGGAAAAATGTAGTCGTTTTTTCCGTAAACGATGAGCATTTCGGGGTTATGGTCTCTAAAGTATTGTTGCCATTTAGGGTAGTTAGGTGGATTGGTTCCGTAGTCATAAAATAAGTTCAGTTGGATCTGATTATTTTCCGGTCTTTCAAGATGACGCAGATCAATCTCCCAATTATCCGGACTTACCACTGAAGTATCAGGCACCCCGTGAGTATATTGCCATTTTAGTCCATCTGGCTGATGAAAGGTTTCGAGCGTGCTTTCAGCTGCTTTATCATTTCTGTCTTTCCAGTATGCCTTGAATGGATCCCAGAAAGTTTCCAGGCCCTCTTCATAGGCGCAACCGTTTTGAACAATTAATGTGTCAATTTTTTCTGGACTTGCAGAAGCAATTCTCCAGCCCACTGGGGCACCATAATCCATCAGGTAAAGGCTGTACTTTGATATCTCCAGCTTTTGAAGCAAGGTGGTTATAATCTCTGCAAAGTTATCAAATGTGTATTCGAAGTTTGCAATCGGAGGCTGTTCACTTCTGCCATAACCAGGATAGTCTGGGGCGATTAGATGATATTTGTCCGATAAGCTGTCCATCAGGTTGCGGAACATGTGCGAGGATGTTGGGTAACCGTGTAACAGCACTAATGTTGGAGCTGTTTTCAGTCCGGCCTCTCGGTAGAAAATATTGACACCGTTAATGTCAATGAAGTGATACGTGGTTTGATTTTTCATAATTTTCCAATTAAATTTATCTTAATAGTGAGTGTACGCTACCATAACTGATCTGTCATCGTGGCATATCAAAAGTACCGGCCAATGCTAAAATTTGTATATAAGGCTATTTATACTAGGTATTATTAAAATCATAAATACATCGCATCAAGATTCAAACATAAGGTGATCACTAAAAGGTTCGTGGTTGGGCCGAGCTGCCAAAACACAACACCGGAATTTTTTCTGCATCAGCTTCCAAATTTGTGATTTCCTGGTCAAGCTTTCTTTAATATCCAACTCCGATATTTTCAGAGTTTACATTAATGAAACTCCGAAAAAATTGGAGTTTTTTTTAATGTTTAAACCAAAATGCATTTTTATAATTATTTTATTTATCTGATAATCAATGTGTTAAAATAAATTCTGTTTGCGTTCCCTTTTTTATTATTTATGGCACATAATTGACTGGTGCTTAGTTATGAAGTCACAGAATGAACAAACTGCAACATTTGCAAACCAGAATGGCCAGCACATTTTTTATCGAAACTGGAATAGCCCCAGCCAGCTCAAAGGGATAATCGTTATTATTCATGGGCTGAATTCACATAGTGGGTATTACGAAGAATTTGCATCTCAGCTTAACGGAGAGGGGTATGAGGTTTATGCTATGGACCTGATCGGTAGGGGTCGCTCAGAAGGCGAAAGGTATTATATACCTGATTTTCATGGAGTGTTATCAGACATCGATACCCTGATTAATATTGTTGTATCCAGGCATCCAAGCATTCCCGTTTTTTTGCTTGGGCATAGCGCTGGAGGCGTTTTTTCTGCCGCTTACGCTGTGGAAAATCAGCATAAGCTTCAGGGCTTAATCTCAGAAAGCTTTGCATTTAAAATTCCGGCGCCGGCACTTGCTCTAGCGGCCATAAAATTTCTTGCCCGTTTTATTCCTCATGTCCGTTTGGTCAAATTAAAAAATGAAGATTTTTCCAGAGATGCAGCCCATGTGCTTAAAATGAACAATGACCCATTGTTGAGCCATGAAAAGCAACCTGCAAAGACTATGCAGCAACTTTTGCTCGCATCCGAATATCTTAAAGAAGAAATGAGTTTGATTAAGCTCCCGCTACTGATCCTTCATGGTACTGCAGATGGCGCAACTTCGCCATCCGGAAGTGAATACTTCGAAAAACACGCATCCTCTTCAAATAAGCTATTGAAACTGTATGTAGGGCATTATCATGACCTGCTCAATGACAAGTACAATGGACTTGTTACACGGGACATTATACACTGGCTAAACGACGCGATATAAGTTGAGCAGCAGAACAGCCAAGAGACAAACTCTTTTGGTATGGTACTGCAACAAGTTGTAACGAACGATTAATAAAAAACCTTAAACCAACAAACAATGATTAATCTAGAATGGTTCAGAACCTTTAAAGTCATTTATGAAGCCGGAACACTTTCGGCTGCAGCAAAAGACCTGTTTATTTCCCAACCAGGTGTTAGCCTGCACTTAAGCTCGCTTGAGTCTTTTGCCGGCCATCGGCTTTTTGACCGGGATACCCGGAAAATGGTAGCTACAGAAAGAGGGACAATGCTGTATAACTTTATAATCGACCACATGAATAAGCTTGAAGAAGCGGAACATATCTTCCGTAGAAAGTCAAAGGCTGAAAAACCAACTGTCAGTGTGGCTATGTCGATGGAAATCTTTCAGCACGTACTGGAATCCAATATCACAGATTTGCCTTTCAACCTGGTTACCAGATTTGGTGATTGTCCGCAGATGCTTCAGGATTTGAATAACGGTACTTTAGATCTGATTCTTACCACGCTAAAGGGTTCCCAGCATAACCTGGATTATAAGCCATTCAATACGGAAAAGATTATATTAATCTGTGGCAACCAGACGGATACCAGCGAGTTTGCAGAACTCCTCTCTCAAGATAACCGGCCGGCACTTAGAGATTGGCTAAACAATCAGATCTGGTATACCACTGCGTATGATATGGAATATCTTAAAAATTTCTGGTCAGCAAGTTTCGACGCATTACCGAGTTTCAGACCAAAATATGTGGTGCCTTCTTTCGCGTCAATTTTAAGGTGTATGTCCAATAGTAAAGGTTTTGCCGTTGTACCCGATTTCCTGTGTGGTAAAGAACTCGCAGAAAAAGGTATAAAACTGGCATGGGAGGGAAGTCCGCCATTAGAAAACACACTTTATTTTGCCAAGCGCAAAAATACTGCGTATCCGGACGAGATTAAATACCTTGAAGATATTTTAAACAAAAATTGGCCTGTTGGTATGGAGAAGTTATCATTGGTGGATTAGTGGATGCTGATACATTCTATGATGGATAGATCCATGGCTGATTTTCACTGCTGGAAAGGGTATTTCTGGATTTTAACCTCGTTACGCAACATGGTTATAACCATTTCCATTTGGCTTGAAGCTGTTGAATAAAGATTCTTGATTAAACAGTTGCCACAGGATTTAATTGAAATGACCTTGTATTTTATAAAACAATTCGTGTTTCGGAGGCTCAGTGTGTGATCAGATTAAAATCTAAGCGATATGGGGCTTCTTTCCGAATCAGGAATGTATATCATACGGATACCCCATAAACCTTTGATTATTTTCCATTAATAAAGACCGAATTTGCTGGAATACCATTTTTCTTCCATATGCGAATTGAGATGTAGGCTAGAGCTGCTACAGTTGAAATCAAAAACAATAACCCGGTGGATAAGTTGATGCTTAGCAATGCGAACATTACCAATGGGCCAATGCCGTAGCCCCCAAAAAGAAATCCTGTCCCATGAGCAGCGGGAGACAAAAGCGTTTGCCTTCCCTGAGGAAGCTTAACAAGGCCCATGAATAATGGTTGACTACAACCGAATCCAATTGAAATAACAGCCAGTAGGCATTCGGCCAGCCCCAGCGACAAATCCCCCCATAGTAGTAAAAGCCCTAAAATGGTTAGTCCCATAGTGGCGTATAAAAAGGTTATCATTTTCTTATCCATCTGCAAATGGTGGAATAGAAAAGATAATGCAAAACCCGGAAAACCAAAAATAAACAGTTCGGTTGCAATCTCAGATTCATTCAGGCGATATTGAACTGTGAAATAATGGCTGATCCAAACAAAAACCCCGGAATGAAACAGACCTGTCAAAAAAGAAAAGCTATATATAAATCCGGCATTGCGCTCAAAGGACTTAACATCCCCAGAATTTTCGATGAGTATCCCTGGGGGAATAAATTTCTCTACCTTCTTAAGCAGGCATAAAATCAAAAATAAAGTACATAGTATGCTTAAACATAGATAAAGCATTCGCCAGCCAAATACACCATTTAGCCAACCTCCGATACTTGGGGAGAAAGTCATGCCCATGGCCAGTGCAAAAACAACCGGTACGATACGCTCTAAAGATTTTGGCTTTTTGGTATGGCAAACGTTGTGGAGAATCGTCATTGGCAATAATGCACCTGTCCCAAAGCCGACCAGCGCTCTTGTTATGAGGAAAAAAAATGCAGTCTCGCTAATACTTAACAGATAACATCCTAGTGCCATAGAACCGAGTGAGAGCAACAAATACCCACGAACTGGCACATGAATTTTTAAATAGGCCGTAGCTGTGGCAGCGATAGAAAATGCTATCGCAAACACAGGAATGCCAAGCGCAGGCAATGGTGAGGCAAAGTCTCTTCCTAAACTTGGCGAAAGAGGCGCAATTAAGTAAGCCTGGAACATCACAAGCATGCATGCAAATAAAGTAGTATATTCATAAGTTAAGGATAAAAGTCCTTTGTGGCTGCGCTTTATCTGCTGAATCATCCGTTGAAAATTTATTGTAGACTATAGTTAATGGAATACCGGATTACCGGTTGTTATTATTTGAGGATTATAAATAGCGAGTTTCTGGTTTTGTACTCAAGGTTTTGGCTTCGATGGCCTTTACCGGTGGTATCCTCCATAAGTAGGATCTCGCCCGGCTGAAACTGCCTTTTCTCACCCAGTGAAGTTTCGATTTCCACACCAAGATCGAGCAGCACAACGAATTGCCTTTCAGGGGCTTGATGATAATCATTATAATCGGCTCTAACTGTTCTAAAGATCATTTCTTTGACTTGAAACCGGTCGGAAAGAAAGCCGATGTAGCCGGCATCCAAAAGCGGATATTCAACATCCTGAAAGTTGCTCTCGCCCTCCGCATCTGTATAAACGCGTGTGACTTTGAATGTTTTTGTCATTTTATAAGCTAATTAACTGTTCAAACCTGATTGTAACTGAATATCCAGTCATTCGCGGTGGAAATTTCATTAGGCAGGATAGTGTGTGGCTTATTCTTATAAATTTCCAGTCTGACATTTGCCTGCAGAAGTTCCAGTTGTGTTACAGTCTCTTTAACCCTTTTTAGTGGTACATGCGGATCCATATTTCCTGTAGTAATCAAAATCCGAGTTCCTAAAAAATCACCTTTGTAATTATCATCTACCAAAACTTCTCCAATAAGACCACCTGTAAAAGCTATTGCACCTCCGTATTTGCCTGCATTTCTGCTGATATACTCCAACATCAGGCATGCACCCTGTGAAAATCCCAGAAAGAAAATTCTCTCCCGGGCTATACCATAATTTAATGCATGCTTGACGAGCTCACCAACCATTCCCAGTGAAAGATTTACTGATGGCTGATTTGTAGCAATGGGTGCCATAAAACTGTGCGGGTACCAGCTGTTTTGCAATGCTTGTGGAGCAAATATGGCCATTCCTCCAATTTGTAACTCATCAGAAAGCGCCATGATATCTAATGCATTGCCACCTCTTCCGTGAATCATGATGAGTACACCGGTAGCTGATTCAATTGGTTGTCCAGCGGTCAAATAGTTGCTTTGTATTGCGTCCATCTTATGTTAGTTTAGGCAATTTGATTTCAAGGGTCTCACGCAACTGTTCATATTGCTCGGGCAACATCAGCTTTTCACCAAGGGTTTCTATCGGTTCATCGACCATAAAGCCGGGGTTCTCCGTAGCCAGCTCAAATAAAACCCCTCCCGGTTCGCGGAAATATATGGAATAGAAATAGTTTCTGTCAATCTTTTCAGTGACATGTAGACCAAGACCAATAATCGTATCCCGGAACTGCATTAAAATCTTTTCATCCTTTACTCTGAAAGCGACGTGGTGTACCGATCCCATAGATACGTGGCCCGGAATTTCAGATTTCGAAACCAAAATATCCACAATTGCTGCATTTGTAACCGAGTTGGTGATAAAACGGAAGAGATTATCTTTTTGCTCCACTAATTGATAGGCAAATACTTTGGTTAATATATCCGCTGTTGGTGCTAAGTCGTTTAGTGTTAGAGTTATATTGTAAAATCCTTTCAGTGCATTGTTTCCAGGTACTTCTTTAGATGTCCAAGGTTGGCGTATATCTTCCCTTGATGAGCCAATCAGCTCCAAACGAAGTCCGTCGGGGTCGAAAACAGTTAAATATGGTTCATTGAACTTTTCAGCTACATTGAGGTATTTTACGCCGTTACTATCAAAGCGTTGCTTCCAGAAATCAAAACCAGACTTATCTATAGAATATCCTATGGCTGTAGCCTGACGTGTTCCGAGTCGTCCCGCTGGGATTCCCTCATTCGGAAAAAATGTCAAAATGGTACCAGGTGTGCCCGTCTTATCTCCATAATAGAGGTGGTAAGTTTCGGGATCATCGAAATTCACTGTTTTTTTAATAAACCGAAGTCCGAGGATACGGGTATAAAAGTCATAGTTTCTTTTGGCATCACCTGCAATTGCAGTAATATGATGAATACCTTTAATTGTGTTATCCATATTTTTATTTTATTAGAATGCGTTAATTCAATCCTTTATGCATTGAAGACCTCTATCTATTGGTTGTTCAGCTTCCCTGACATCATTTCTGTAGCTGATTCCATCAGGTCCTTTAGACTTTCCTGAACAAATTTTCGCCAGATTACCTTAAATTGAATTCATCACCAACATGATTTATTTTGAATAAAGTTCATTTGAAATTTTAAAAATGGAAAATCATACGACTTATACCTGTTATCATTATTTTGATAGTCATCTTGATTGTTCTGGTGGGAATGTTCGTAAAACTACAGTTCATTTTGGGCTGGATCGACCGATTGAGACCAAGAGGGTTATTTCCGTAGCAAAAGTATTGAACGTGGTGATTCTAATCTGACTGGTTTTTGGTTAGGTCTTTCCAGTATGCCTTTCTATAAGGTTATAAAATGAATCAAGGTCGAACGGCTTCCCGATATTCCCGTCAAATAACCAGCGATTCTTTTTTTTGAGAATGCTTTCATCGCAACTCATTGCAATGATGGGGAGGTTAGGGTATAAAGATTTCATTCGACCGCACCACTCTATAGATTTATCGGAAGGTAAAGTAAGGTTAATGAGGATTAGTGAAGGTGCTATATTTTGAATGAGTTTGATCAGTTCCAGTTCGTGCCCCGAGTAACCGATAGCTTCATATTTTTCCATCTCCAGCGCATGACAAAGAACTTCCAGCAGGTTAAGGTTTGGGTCTATGATTAATATAGTTTTCATCATGTAGTCTATACTTTGGTAACACTGCCATATATGCTACACTAAAATTTGGTGTTCAAGAATATGAATTAAACATTGGAATAGCTTTTGGCATTTCTTAGCACACGTTTTAGGGATGTAAGAATGATGATGTTGGAAAAACAGTGATCTTAGTGTGGCTTTACGGTTAGTTGTTATTGAGCATAGATAGAGACCGATGTGGGTTTTACCTAATACATCAGTCGAAGTTTACGCCATGCTGATCTTTATAACACCACATCCAATTCTCTCCAGGTTCGGCAGAACTGGCTACCGGATGGGACATTGACAAGGCATGAGTACTCATATGCTTATGTTCTGAGGAATCGCAGCACAGTTTCGCTCCACAATTTTGGCATACCCTCAGATGAACCCATTTGCCTCCAATTTTGACACATTCTTCGCATTCGTGTTTCCCACTCGTCATGATTTTGTTAATTTCCCTGATGTGTATGCATAGAATCTTTTTTTCTGACATCGTTTTAAAATTTTGCGTTAGTGTTCTGCTAAATATTTGTGGACAAAGGAAATCGCCATCGAACCTTCACCAACTGCCGAAGCGATTCTGTTCATTGCCCCGGAGCGTACGTCGCCAGCTGCAAAAATACCCGGAATACTGGTCTCAAGTAAATAAGGGTCTCTTTTAAGCTTCCAAAATTGCCCGAACCTGCTGTCGTACCTTAGATTTTGCCCTGTTCTAATAAAGCCATTAACGTCTCGTTCGATAGCCTCTCCGAGCCAGTCGGTAAATGGTTTAGCCCCTATAAATATATACAATGCAGCTGCCTTGTGTTTTTCAAGGCTCTTGCTTTTAATATTTTCGATTAACAAATCTTCCAGGTGGCTTCCGCCTGAAGCTTCCCTTATTTTGCAGTTTGTCAAAACCTCGATGTTGGGCAAGCTTTCGATCTGCTTGATCAGGTAGGATGACATCGTATTCGATAAGCTTTCCCGTCTGATGAGAATATGTACTTTTTTAGCAAATTTAGAGAGGTAAACTGCAGACTGGCCCGCAGAATTGCCTCCTCCGACAATATAAACCTGCTGCCCCCTACAGGAAGTCGCTTCGCTTACAGCTGCTCCATAATAAATTCCGGCACCTGTAAAATCGCTGATGCCCTTGATCTCTAGTTTTTTATAGTCGACTCCCGTAGTTATAATAACTGCCCGGCATTTGATCGAGCTTTGATCATGGAGCGTAATTGTTTTATAGTTATCTGTTTCGCTGATGGATAACACTTCTTTTGGAGAAAGTATTTCCGCACCCAGTCTTATGGCCTGGCTAATCGCCCTGCGGGATAGGTCAGCACCTGTTAATCCGGAAGGGAAACCCAGGTAATTTTCTATCCTGGAACTCGTTCCTGCCTGTCCACCCGGAGCTTTTCGCTCTATTATAAGGGTTTTAAGACCTTCGGAAGCGCCATAAACTGCAGATGCAAGTCCTGCAGGGCCCCCTCCGATAATTACGACATCATACATCTCGGTCATTACTCCGGCATCTGCCCCGATTCCCAAAGCCAGAGCAGAAACATCTGGCTGGATGAAAACTTCTCCATCTTCTGTTATAACCACAGGTAAATTCTCCAAACTTAACCCGTTAAGTTGAAGCAGCAGATTTGCTTCCGGATCTTTCTCGATATCCAGCCATTGATATGGAATCAAATTGCCTGCCAGATAATCTTTAAGTTTGTGCGAAAATGGCGAGTATTGGAAGCCGATTAACTTGATTCCTTTGAATTCAGGGCGGTAATTAGCCTGCCAATCGGATAGGAGTTCATCCAGTACAGGATATAAGCGTTCCCCGGCCGGGTCCCACGGTTTCATAAGGTAATAATCCAACTGAATATGGTTGATTGCCTCAATGGCAGCTTGGGTATCGCTGTATGCAGTCAGCAGTACCCGTTTCGCATCTGGAAAAATGGCCATAGCTTTTTTCAAAAATTCTACGCCCTGCATCTCGGGCATACGCTGGTCGCTGATAAAAATGGCAATTGCTTTGGACTGATTCCTCAATTCGGCAATAGTTTCTAAAGCTTGGTGCGCGGAGCTGTTGCTGATGATCTTATATTTTTTTTCATACTGGGACTTTAAGTCCCTTGTGATTGAATGGAGTACCTGAGGGTCATCATCAATCAAAAAAATTAAAGGTTTTTCCATTTCATTTATGGTTTAATTGCCTGTTTGTTGAGTGTTGATTGGGATGCAAACTGTAAAGACCGTACTGCGGGGAACTGAATACACTTTAACTGATCCACCCTGCCTAAGTATAATCCTTCTTACATTTTCTAGGCCCATGCCTGTGCCTGATCCTATAGGTTTGGTTGTAAAAAAGGGATCAAATATGTTGTTTATGATGTCTTTAGGAATGCCTGGTCCATCATCTGTAAAGCTAACCTTGATGTTGTCGCCCGCAAGTTCGGTCACAATTGTAAGTAATCCTTCTTCGTTTTCAAGCATGCTGTCAATTGCATTGTCGATCAAATTGGTCCAGACCTGATTAAGTTCTCCCGTATGTGCATTTATGGGTGGAACTCCCTCACCATAGCGCTTGTTGATGTGAATTTTTCCAGCCCGGATTTTATGTCCCAGCATACGGATGGTGTTATCAATTCCCTCATGGATATTAGAATATGACCCTTGTTGGCCACGGTCCATGTGCGTGTATATTTTGACAGATCGGACCAGATCCGCTATTCGCGATGAAGCGACGTGAATGTTATGGGCAATTTTTTCGGTAACAAGGGTGTGAGTCAGTTGTTTAAATACGGTTACCAATGCTTTTTGCGGAAGACTCTGTTTGAGAAATTCAAGCGAGTCGCTTTGGATATTGAAATCTGCAAAAACTTCGATCATTTCTTCAGTATAGCTGATGGAATTACGCTCCATCCATTTGGTGATGGAATCTTCTTTTTGATTTTGCTCCTTGTAGGATAGTTCTTTTTCCTGATGCCCGGAGATTATTTCTACAAGCCGGCTTTCAATACTACTTCTTTGGGTATTTACCAAACATTCCGTTGGAAAGAAACTATTGAATAAGAACTCCGCACGAATATGTTTTTTGAGGGCTGAAGCATCACTGATGAGCGCTGAGGCCGGATTATTCAGTTCATGGGCTAAGCCCGCTGCCAATTTTCCGAGCGAAGCCATCTTGTCATTTTGTTGCTGAAGCGTGGTGTAACTTCTGACCCGGGTATTCATGATATGTACCAATGACTGGGTAAGCTCAAAATGTAAACTGATCATTTCCCGCACCATTGAGGTTTCAAAGGACAGCACTTCGACCTGGCCGAGGGCAAGTGCATTTAATGGTGCGATATCGCTTCTTGAGTAGGGAAGGTATCCGAAGATATCGCCCGTTTCCAGTGTCAAAAGATCCTGCTTCTCGTTTCCACGATACATAAACATTAAAATATTTCCCTTTATTAAAAAGTGTGGCCCATCGATTTTTTTTCCCTGAATACCCACAAAGGCTCCCCCTTCGAATTTTCTGATCTTGCTGTGCTTGATCAGCCAGTTCAACTGGTCATGAGGGACTGTTGAAAGATTTTCAAAATTCAATAATTGCTGAAGAAGGGTTAGCATTGTCTGTTCATCTATGTAATAAATTAGGTCTGGTTACACTTAAGTCCAAAGATATTTGTGTAACTCAGCAGATGCATGCGCAATTTGTGATTTCGCCTGCGCCAGCTTTGCCAAAGGATTAAGCAAGCCAAAATCATGGATCATTCCATTATAGCGTATGGTGGTTACATCGACTCCGGCCTGATCCAGTTTTCGACCAAACTTTTCTCCCTGATCCCTCAAAATATCAGCTTCTGCTACCTGAATTAATGTTGGCGGAAGCTTTTTAAGTTGCTTGCGGTCTGCAAGAACAGGGGAGATGTAGATACTGCCAAGCGCCTGCTCATCGCTGGTATAGTTGTCGAACATCCACTTCATTTTTTGTGAAGTTAAAAACCTGTCACTGCCATATTTATCATAAGATTTCCAATCTGTGGTATAGCTTGTTACCGGCCACATCAGTATTTGTAGTTTGATCTCTGGCCCATTGTTTTCAATTCCCCGGATCGCACTTGCGATTGCCATGTTCGCCCCGGCGCTGTTGCCTACCAGCGCTATCCGTGTAGCATCAAGACTATAATCATCAGCATTTTTTGATAACCAATCCAATGTTGCAGAAATTTCATCGAGTGCCCTTGGATATTTTACTTCAGGTGATAGACTGTAATTTATAAAAATCCCTGCTGTGCCTGAGTGGACAACCAAATCTCTTACCAATCGTCTATGGCTCGGATAGTCACCTAAAATCCAGCCACCCCCATGAATGAAAACGAAAAAGGGTAAAGATCTTTTGCTGTTCTCGGGTTTTAAAATGTTTAATTTTATTTTGTATCCACCAGAATCGATGTTTAGTTCGGATTCCTCAATTCCAGAATAATCGACTTCGCTCGATGCTTGAAGATCCGCAAAAGCTTTTCTTGCTTCAGTAACCGATAAATTTGCTGCGGTCGATTCTAGGGCGTTGAACTTTATAAGGAATTTTTTTGTTTTTTTTGAAAGTGCTTTATCCTTCTCAACCGGGTATTTTTTTTCAATTTCTTCCATTATGTATAGGTTTTAATTTTCATTGCAGTAAATAGCCTTGAAGCGCTTGTAGCAAAGTTGGTTAAGGAGATTGAGGAACATAAAATATGCTCTGCAGAACTGGACGTTATGCAGAGCAGTTTTAATTGTACTGAAAATCAATATTTTCCACCGCTATTAAGGCTGAATTCCAGTTAATTAACGGCTGTCGCCGCATTGACGATAACTTTAGCAACTTGTTCAGGCTGTGAAATAAATACCGCATGACTTCCCTTTACCTCTGTAACTTTAGTGTTCGAGCGTTTATACATCGCTCTTTGAATTGAAGGAACAAGTGTCTTATCCTCGGTCGAGACTACCGCATAACTTGGTTTTGTTTTCCATGCTGCAACCGTAAGTGGAGTTACAAAGCCTTTCACATTGAAGGCACCCTGTGAGGCAGCCATAAATTCAGCCTGCGCTTTTGGAATATCCGCTCCGAAACCGGCGTGAAATTTTGCAAGATCATAATAAACCATTCCTTTTTCATCTGGATTAAGTATTCCGCCTTCAGGAGCTGGTGGAGCGGTCATTACCCACTGCAACACAGTTTCACCCTTATCTGGCTGAAAGGCTGCGACGTAAACCAATGCGGCAACTTTGGGGTGGTCACCCGCCTGGGTAATTACGGCGCCCCCATAAGAATGGCCTACCAAAATCGTTGGACCATCTTGCTTATCCAATGCAAGTTTAGTAGTTGCCACATCGTCTTCGAGTGAAGTCATAGGATTTTGAACTACTGTTACCTTATAACCCTTTTTGGTCAGTATAGAGTAGACGGCGCTCCATCCCGAACCGTCGGCAAAAGCCCCATGTACCAATACAATATTTTTGACTTTTGCAGCCTGTGCGGATACTTTCTGCGGCGTTACGATCACTGCAAGTACAAGTAGTAACAAGGCCAAAGTTCCTACTCTGGCCGGTTTTTGGATTGTTAATTTTGTTTTCATATTTTTTGTAATAATGGTTTAAGAGATGCCCGTCGAGGCAATGGAATCCGAACACACTGTTTTTCAGTATATCCTGTACAAAGTTGGCGGTTTTTGAAGTCCTGCAAAATCATTTAAATTCTAGCAGTTATTAAAAATATGATGCTATTATTGAGTATCAGGAAATCAGTCAGTATATTTGCGAGTAATGACTATCTCTAAAAATGTGCTGTCACTGGTGGTTAGGGATGGTGGGATAACAGCTGGAGAAGATGGGGAGGCGGGCATAACATTTTCATGGCGCCCCTAAGGGTTTTGCAATCGGCAAATCTAACCGACATAGATGGAACTTCGCGGGGACATTTCGGTTTAAACTGACCAAATATGTCCATAATAATTTATGGAATTGATGCTTTTTATCTGATTGTCAGGTCACAACTTATGGGAACAACTCCAAAAGGGAGTCGAACCTTTCGGTTTATGTATCTGTAAGTCAGTTATCTGTAATTCTGTTTATGCCTTGAGGCACCAAATGCTCACCTCTACCTATTTTAGATGCAAATTCTTAAATTAAAGATAATAAAAGGATTAAAATTTTCAAAATCAAGGAAGATTTTGTTTTTATGTAAACTTCTAATACTTCAAACTGAACAAGAGTTCTTACACTGAACTTTTTGCCGTTTTGCGAAACAGCGAATAGCTAACATTACTCAAATCTGCAATGTTAAAGGATTTTTATAGAACTGTATAGATTATCGCTACTTTAGCAAATAATTTGTTATAATAATGCAGAAGTCAGGCTTGCCATTTCAGGATACCCTCAGGACACTTGAAACTGTGCCGAATATGTATCTGATTGTTTCTCCAGATTTATTTATCCTCACAGCGAGTAACCTTTTCCTGGAAGCAACTAAGACATCGAGAGAATCTATAGTTGGAAGGCATATTTTTGATGCATTCCCAGATAATCCTGAACTGCCGGACGCAGATGGTGTAAGAAATATCAATGCGTCCTTGCAGGAAGTTCTGAAGACCAAAAAAGCTCATTTTATGGAAATCCAACGTTATGATGTTCCTGATATATCAAAACCCGGGGCATTCATAACGCGGTATTGGGAGCCTAGCCATACTCCAGTACTTGATGAAAATGGTAATGTCCAGTATATCATTCAGCATGCAAACAACATCACAGAAAAAGTTCTAAGACTCGCGGAGCTTGCGGAAAGCCGTAAGATTGGGTTGAACGCCTTAAAAAAAATAGAACTGCTCAATCTTGAGCTTGATGTTCTTAGGATATCGGAGCTGGAACACGAAAAAAACGAGCGGCATTTTAGATATTTGGCAGATCTGGTCCCCGCAAAAATTAGTAATGCGCTTCCAAGCGGTGAGGTAACCTATTTCAATAAACACTGGCTGGATTATAGTGGGATGAGCTTCGAAGATCTCAGGGATTTTGGATATTTTCAGATGATGCATCCTGATGAAATAGAACCTTTTCAAGCGGGACTTAAGCATTCAGCGGAAACAGGAGTTCCTTATGAGTCGGAAATGAGATTTAAGGATATTAACGGTGACTACCGGTGGCATCTAAATATTGCCTCGCCGGTTTTCGATGACGATGGTAAAATCATTATGTGGGCGGGGTCTACTACGGACATCCAGCGGCTGAAAGATGAAGAGCAACGGAAATCTGATTTTATTGGCATGGTTAGCCACGAACTGAAAACCCCGCTTACTTCAATAAAAGCCTATCTTCAGGTCATGGAAGTAAAGGCAAAGAATATTGATGATGAAAACGTTCAAAAGATCATTGACAGGTCACTCATGCAGATCAAAAAAATGACCAGCATGATTGATGGTTTTATGAGTGTTTCCCGCTTGGAAAGTTCCAAAATAATTATCGCCCCAACCGGGTTTGACTTAGGTAAGCTGATAGGGGAGATCAGGGACGATTTTAAAAATACTGTTACGAGCCACCAACTCGTTTTTGTTAATGTTGAAGATATTCCTGAGCTTAATGCTGACCGGGACAGAATCGAACAGGTAATTAAGAATTTTATTGCGAATGCCGTGAAGTATTCTCCAAGGGGGACTGATGTAATTTTTAATTGCAAAACTGAGGGGAAAGAAATCCATTTTTCAGTCAGCGATAGTGGTACAGGTATAGACCCTATCCACCACCAAAAAATTTTTCAACGTTATTTCAGGATTGAAAATGATCTGAGCAAGACTACTTCAGGTTTTGGTATAGGCCTTTACTTTTGCAGCGAGATCATTGCACTTCATAAAGGCAGGATATGGGTAGAAAGTGAAATCGGTAAAGGCTCCACCTTTCATTTTACACTACCACGGGAGTAACCAAGATGATGACCTTAACGATGAAAAGAAATAACGTTTAGCATAATGTTCATTACTGGTGCATCCAAATTTTTTCGCAATAGCTACTTTAGACCAAATATGCATTTTATATCTGGGCGGTAGTAATATTGGAGAGTGGTCAGGTTTTCTTAAAAATTCGTAATAAGCATCCATATCCTTTGTTGCTATGAGGAGCATGAAATCATAAACACTCGTCATTTTAATCACTCCATAACTTCTTCAAATTTGGATACTCTTCTTGAATAGGAATTTTTTGCCCTTATGCAAAACCTTTAATATTGATCTATTATTTAAACCCTTCCTGTAATCTTTTGGCGATGTGTCTGTCCCCATTGATACATAGATGATATGACCTCATTTAGCGAAACGCTATAGGGGGTGAGTTGATATTCAACTGTGATCGGTCTGGTATTAAGCACTGTTCTGGTGACTAATCCATTTACTTCCAGCTCCTTTAACTCTTTGGATAAGATCCGGGGTGTTATTCCTGCTTCTTTGGAAAGTTCACGGAATTTCATCTTGCCTCCTCTTAATATAGAAATTAAGACCAACTTCCATTTTCCTCCAACAATGTCCAGGGTATCCTGAAGCGTTAACCATGCTTTTCTGCATTCATCATCGGTGGCTGGTATCAGGCAGCGATCTTTGTTTTTTATACTATCCATTTTTTGATGGTATTCTTTTTGTAACCCATAGCAAAGGTATAGGATTGCTTTAATAATTTTGTCCTATTAATGAGTTATAACATTCAGTTAACAGATAAAATTATGGATATTACCAACAGTATTACACCTGCAGAACGTTTATTTCGTATGCACCTTGCCAGATTTACCAACCCAGATATGACCGATGAGGCTTATGGTGAATTATTTACAGCGGATGCCATTCAGGAGTATCCTTTTGCCCCCGCACCATATGCAAAGGAATTATCAGGCCGTCAGGCAATCACCGATTACATCTCAAATGTTGTTAAGGGTGCCACGGACTGGGACTTTAAAAATTTTGTATTCTCCAGTACATCCGACCCGGATACAATCTTTGTGGAATTCGAAGGCAGTGCCAATGTTACTGCTACCGGTAAACCTTACCGTCAGATTTATATCGGTCGCATGACAGTAAAAGAGAATAAAATTTCCTGTTACCGCGAGTTTTGGAATCCGATATGGATTATGGATGCATTCGTATAGATTTGGCTCGTGAAATGTATCTCCATATCAAGCCAAACCGAGTTCCATTCCTTTTGGGGTACTTCCCCAAAAGAACTATTACCCATGTTTAGTTTGAGCTAAATCTTCCATTTTAGCATCATTTCTACAATCTGCCACCATACTTCTTCTTAGTTTTTAAAGCATTAATTGGGGCGAGGCTAATCCTCATCTGCGCGCTTGCGATACCAGCTCGGGAATCACTTATTGAAGCAATTATTAAAATTGGTAAGCCTGTGCAAATGAGAATTTGAAATACATTGTTCAATATTATCTTCACCAAGCAATATCAAAGGAATCCTTACGAGCTGCTTTTGGTTGCTATTAGGATTGGTATTAACTTGCTTATGAATGCAACAAATTTAAAATACTACATGTTTTTTTGGAAATGGTAACGTCATTAAAGCCTCCTTTTCACTCTTCCCAGAGTGATTCCCTGATGGCATCGCATAGGTTCCATTTCTGGTAGTGTGGCATCATACAGGCACAGATATCGGCATTCATGTTTCCAATGGTTGTATGTGGCTTATGTCCAAAGCCTTCAAAGAAGGTTTGGATCATGTTCTGTTTTAAGGCCAATCTAGGAAATACCTCTAGTATTTGCGTCCTTTCTATTTCCGATACATCGCCGTAACCTCTACCAACCACATCAAGCGCAGTAGCATAATTGAGCATCGCTACCTCCGGCTCTTTATATTCGGCTATCCCTGGAGAAGTGTGAAGTGCTATCGCATCCCAAGCCAACTGCAGGGATGCATCGGCCATGCCGTGGCTTTTCAAAAAATCTCTTGCAGCGTTTGCCCCGTCAACCTCAAATCTTTTATCAGGGCTGCTGTAGTGTGGTCTCAATCCCAGGTCATGGAAAGCCGAACAGACATAATATAGCTCTGGATCATATTTAATCTTTTTGCGGTCTGCATTCATTGCCCCAAAAATAAAGGTCCTTAACGAGTGGTTGTACAACAATTCAGTGCCATGTTCGATTAATAGTTCGCTTGCCTCTTTTGCCAATGCACTATCGGGAATTTTAATTCCCGCAACAATTTTTCCTATTTCTAACTTCATAAGTTGCTAAAACGTTAAATAAATATATGATTAAAGTGCTACTGTTTTTGTTGTTATGCCGATCCGGTTGAGAAAGTTGATGTGACAGATACAGATAATTAAATCTGCGATCTCCGCCTGGCTAAAATGTAGTTTTAGCTCATCATAGCAGGCATCAGTTACACCTTCTATGGATATGTGAGTAATTTGCTCAGCCAACTGCAAGGCACTTTTTTCTGCCGTATTGAACAGCGGGCTCTCCTGCCAGGCAGAAAGTGCAAATATACGGCGGTTGGTTTCGCCATGCTTTAATGCTTCATGGGTGTGGTAATCTATACAAAATACACATTTATTAATCTGAGAAGCGCGGATCTTGATAATTTCGAATAGGCTTCTTGCAACTGAGGAGGCATAAATACGTTTTTCAATTCCAGCCATATGCTCCCAGTATATAGGTTCGATCTGCCATATATCCAGCCGGTGTTTAATAACATTCAACATTTTTTTTTCGTTTTTTGTGTCTTTAAAATTAACTATTGTCCCAAAAGCATTTCTTAAACCAGTTTAAGAAATGATACCTAAGAAAAATAACTTTCCCCAAGCTTCTTTTCGCTCGGATAGATGTAGTGGAACGATCTGGCTGCGTTTTAAGCAAACAGTCAAGCTGCAGTTACGTAGTCCTGTAAAAAAAGTGCTCCTGACCACTACAGCATTCTCTGTGCAATAAACAGGTCTATTCATTCCATGGAGAGTGCAGGATACAATCACAAAAATTCTTGCGATGAAAGTTTGGTATCATGTAGGCGCATACATCAGCTTTGATGTTTCCAAAAGTAGTTTCTGTTTTGTGTTCAAAGCCGCTGAAGAAAGTTGGGATGATATTCTTTTTAAAATCGTTTCTTGGAAACGCCCCGATGATCTCAAGCCTGTTGACCTCGCTAAGGTTTTCATAGCCTTCCCCCATAACGTCCAAACCTACACCTGAATACATTAGGGCAACTTCAGGCTCCTTGTGTTCCGCAACACCAATGGTTGTATGCAGCGCAATCGTGTCCCAAACAAGTTGTAGTTGGTCTTTTGGCAAGCCATGGCCCTCCAGAAATTTTCTTGCAGCATTAGCTCCATCAACTTCAAAGCGCAGATCAGGGCTGCTGTAGTGGGGAGTAAGCCCCAAATCATGGAATACAGATGCCACATATAGTAATTCTGCATCATACTGCATTTCGTTGCGTTTACCATTCAAAGATGAGAATATGAATACCCTTAATGAATGGTTATAGATGAAGGGTGTACCATATTCGAGAAGAAGTTCAGTCGCCTGATTGGCGATGGTGCTATCAGGGATGGCTATTCCAGCCACTGATTTAAATCTATTTACCGACATAGTTTTTATATTTTTATCAAAGTTACACGGCCAGGATTATCCAATCATGCCAAAAAATACCTTTGAGCTGTCAATATTTACCGGTATTAAATTTGTTGAAATATAGTAGAAGGTAAGCGATTACCATGATAAACCTTGGAGAATCATCAACTTCCAAGCGCCATGAAACTGGAGCGATATTCGCTAGGGCTGGCAGATGCATTCTTTTTAAAGAAATTGCTAAACTGCTCAGGAGTTGCGAAATTTAACTGATAGGCAATTTGCTTTACCGTTGCGGAAGTAAACTGGAGGTTCCGTTTAGCCTCCGCAATAATTTGCCCATTTATAATTTCCTTTGCTCCTTTTCCAGAGCAGCGTTTGCATAGTTCGGAAAGCTTTCTTGAGGTAACGTTGAGGCGGTTACTATAATCGGAAACTTCATGTCTCAAATAATAATCGATGCTTACCAGTTCGAGAAATTTGCGGTAAAGTTGTTTTTCAAAATTGTCATAACCGTTTATCAATAGCGCATTAATATTTGCAATCTTGATCATGATGATCTTTAAATATGCGGCCATCGCGTCTAATTTGTTGATATAGGCTGGCTGTGTATATTCGGAATAAAGCGATGCAAACAATGGATATAATTCCTTTATGTCCTTTTCTTGTAATGGGATGTGCTGGTTATCTGAGGCATTGTTAAAAAGCATCGCTTTGCAGTTATTGGCACTGGCTGGAGAACGTTCCCAAAAACAGTCTCCAAAAGAAATCATCAGGCCTGAAAGCTCCGCTCCATCGGTTAGGCCAAAGATCTGTCCTTTTGAAATGATATAAAGCTGCTGTTCTGCTATCAGAAACTTTTTTTCGTCAATCAGGACTGTACCTTTTCCCTTTTCAACAAGTATTATTCTGTGATAGCTTAATCTGTAGGTTTCCCGTGAGTTGTAATCAGAAAGCATGCCTATGGAAAATGATTCATTTATTTCTGATTCAATGCGGGTCTGGTTATGCTGTAACATATTCGTTTTATTAAGAAAGCCAATAGAAGATTACTCAACCCATCCGTGAGATTGTTGTATCCGTCATTACAATAATCAAATATTATAACACAATTATTGTGAATTGAGCAGAAATTTGCTGCTACATTTAACTAATAACAAATCTACTAACTTCCTTTAATAATTAATTTATCTGCTAAACGTAGGATTGATTGAGGACTCCAAAATAGCCAAATTTTTGTTTTTTGTATAAATCGGGCATTTCTGCAAAATTGATATCTCCTTTGTAGTTCGTTTTTGCTTTATTCTCGAATGCTTTCTATCAATTCAAAATTAAACTTCGTTCACGACCATCAGCTATGCGATCTCAAAAAAGGTTATCTGCAGCATAAGCTGAGCAAGCTGTTTAAATATAATTTTTTTTCATTTGTTTTTTTTGCAATAGAAGTAGCAACGTGATTAAAGCATCAATTTAAAACATACTCACAGGATATCTGTTAGGCTTCTGTATAGTTTGATCAAAATGCTATGAACGAAGAGAAAAAACAAAAGGCAGCTGCCTTGATAAAACAGGGGCTGGAAACCGTACTGGAGCGGGAATATACGGAAATAGCTGAAATTCCAGTGGACGATGAGGATATGGTCCAGGTGAAATACAGCTTTGTGCACGATGGGATAGAAGGGATATTTACGGTGATTGGTCAAAGCCAGCATAAGGAGGAGGGTGCTGATGAAGACTTATTGAAACTTTCCCTTTTCAGCCAGTTCGATGAAGATTCCAGTCATTACCAGTCAATGACCGCTAAGGACCAGGTAGATAATGATCTGTTGAATGTAGAAGAATACCTCCACAGGCATATTAATGAGGGCTAATTTATTTGTTCTGGCTTTATGACCAGTATTCGGAAGCGGAAAATTCAAAACGTTTTGTTTCCCGCGTCTTCGCGCTGTTCATCATTGGGTTGGATTATGATAATAATTTTTCACGCGCTTTCAGCTCTGTAAGCCGGCCAGCTGTTGCACTTTCTGCAAAGGCTATGGTCAGCTGCTGTCCGATGAGCATTTTGCCTACCCGGTTGATCCTGTTAGCTGTTGTTCCCATCTGGTTAGTATAAATGCTATGCGCCAAAGCTGTTCCTGTAGTTCTTTAGGTATTTCTTGAGCATGATCCTTGCCTGGTGGATGTGTGTTTTTACCGTTCCGAGAGGAATTCCCAATTCGGTCGAAATTTCTTCGTATTTATAGCCTTCAAAATAGCGCTGGAAGGGAATACTATAAGATTTAGGAATGCTATCAAGTGCTTTTTGGATGTCGCCCATCAGAAATTTAGCTTCCGAAGCATTACGTGCAGCGCTTTTCAGCAGGTGGACGCTGGATAGGTCTTCCTCTGTACTGATAAGCTCCTGCTTTTTCTGTTCTTTTCGATAGTTGTTGATGTAGGTATTGCGCATGATCACATAAAGCCAGCCCTTAATATTGGTGCCCTTGTCAAAATTCTTGCAAAAGCGGATACCTTTAAGCAGGGTGTCCTGCACGAGGTCCTTTGCCTCGTCCTGATCCCTTGTGAAGCGCATCGCATGTGAATGGAGGGAGGATGAATGCCGGTCTGCAGCCAAGCTGAATTCGTTCTTGTCCATGGTATATTTTAGGTTAGATTTTCATTAGAAATGTTTAACAACCCAGGGTTATCTTTGGTTTGTGGCCTGGAAAAGTTAGCGGAAAATACCGTATTTCTACGATGGGAATTTGGGGTTTTGGGTGCCGTCTGGTAATTTAGCCACCGTTGAGTTTTCTTTTGCCTTTTGCTACTGGTTTTTTGACAACGGTTTTTCGAATGCCTGCTTTTTTTTTAGCTGCATTCGCTTCGGCAGAATCAGTGGAGTGCGATCTGTGAATGTCATCTTCCTTTTCTGCAACATCGGAAAGCTTTTGGTGTACATAACTGACATAACCTCATTTAGCGAAACACTATAGGAGGTGAGCTGATATTCAACTGTGATCGGTCTGGTATCAAGCAAGGTTCTGGAAACTGATCCATTTTCTATGTCCGATCCACCACCAAAAATTTGGGAGAACCACTTTTAGCGGTACCCCCGCATATACCACTAATATAAATATATGCTTCTGTTTATATTAATGGATTTGTATACCGACATGAACATGGAGCGCTGGTTGGTGCGGTCAATTGCCAGCCGTGATCCGCCTTGAGCACTATTTCAAACATTACTACTGCAATAAATGTTATATTTCTTTTAGATAAGCTATGGCCAAAATTTTCGTACTGGAAGACGATAAAGATATAAGGGAAGTTATTGAATGGACACTGGAATCAGAAGATTACGGAGTGGTATCCTTCGATAGTGTAAGCACTTTTATGGGCAGGGATATAAGTGAGCTCCCCGACCTTTTTATCCTCGATATTATGTTGCTAGATGGTTCTGGTCTGGATGTGTGCAAAATGCTAAATAAAGATAAGATATATCAGCACATTCCCATCTTGATGATGAGTGCGCATGCAAGTATTGATCAGATAAATATGTGCTGTAAAGCAAATGGCTTTATCCAAAAGCCATTTGAGCTGGGCCACTTTTTAACTTCTATCAAGAATCAGATAGATGCAAATTCCACATCCTAAATTGCTTTAGCGTCAATGTATGTTGACGCTCATTTATATTTTATGGATATACCAAGGAGTGATTGGTCCATTTTTTAATGCCTATAACACTTCGTTTTAAATACCTGCCTTAAATTTAAGATCAAATGGATAGTAAAGATCAAAAGATTAATAGTCTAATAGAACTGAATGATGAACTGGAAAATTACTTTCGTAATACCATTATACCGCAACTGTTTGTAGATGCGGATCTTGTGCTGCGAAAATTTACTCCTCCGGCAATGAGGCAGTTCAAGCTTCATAAAAACGACATAGGAAAACCGCTTACCGATATTAAAGATAATTTCCGCTTTCCCAGTATTATTGAAAATATTCATCATGTTATCAATAGTGGTGAACTATTAGAAAAAGAAATACAAACCACCGACATGCGGTGGTACCAGATGAATATTTTGCCGTACATAATAATGCGGAAAAAAAAACCAATGGCGTAATCATTACTTTTATTGATATCACTTCGAGGATCCGCGATCTTAAAGAACAGGAAAAACTGATCATGGAGCACGAACTATTATTGGATACCATTTCGCATGATATTAAAACACCATTGACCAGTCTGGGACTGACCATTGAAATGCTCAAAAAGATTCCCGAAAAGGGAATGGAAAAATTCCCCGTACTGCTTGAGAAAATAGAAAATGGTCTCTTAAAAATTAAAGGTATAGTAATAGACCTAACTGATTCAAGGAAGTCGGATCAGCATTATAAAACTGTTGAGGAACTATTGGATATCGAGCAGATCCTGGAAGATGTCCGGCTGACACTTGCTCCTCAGATATTGGAATCCAAAGCCAGAATCAAATCGGAGATTTTCCAGTCAGAGATTGTCTTTGTCCGCCGTAAGTTACGGAGTATCCTGTTTAATCTGGTCAGTAATTCAATCAAATACCGGGATTCTGAACGTGCAGTGGAAATTATGATAAAAACATTTATAGAGGGAGATTATTTTGTAATCACTGTTTCTGATAACGGAAAGGGAATAGAATCAGAAAACCTGGGAAAAATCTTTACTAAATATGTTCGCTTGGCCAGTGATGTAGATGGAACCGGTGTTGGTCTGCATCTGGTGAGAGAGATAGTCAACTTGTCGGGAGGCAAGATTACCGTAGAAAGCAAAATGGGTGAGGGGAGTACATTTAAAATTTATTTAAGGAATAGGGTATCAAGCCAATTGGAGAGCGCTAGAGATGACTGATCATGTGGCATGTCTAAATATTGCTGTAGAATTTTCCACACAACATATCTCAGGTATGATTTTTTTTCCTGAGCATCAGTTGCTTATCTTTTTAGGTTTGTAATTCTCAACTATGGAATTAAATTTGCCTCATGACCTTAACCGTACTGGCTATTTTAGAGACAGATTTTAAGCCCGAAAAAGCATTTGCCAAAGTAATGAACGACCGTTTGGTGCGTACTGCAAAGGAATTACAGGAAGTCCATTTCAAGCCTTTGTCTGGCAGGGGATTTCCAGACGATGACCTGGTGGTCTACATCAGTTACAACCCGAAATACAAGATCCGCTTCCGGATCGTGAATGATGTTCCTGCTGATGTGGAGTATTTCGTGGCAGAATGCTGCGGGAGGCTAGGCTTTATCCTTTGGAGGGCAAACGCAATAGGGGTAAGCAGTGACACCGGGCAGCCGCATTTCCAAGAGTCCTTTTTGCTTTCTTCCTGAAATGTTTAGTTTTGGGGCTGGAATACAGTTTCCAAAAACAAAATAATTTAATAGCCGGGACCAATTGGCCCTTTAAAAAACAGTTATGGACAAATTCAAACAGGTACAGGAAGTGATCGCTTCAGTTGAAGCTGATGTAGCAAAATTTTATGATGGTGGAAACGCTGCAGCTGGTACACGTGTACGTAAAGCAATGCAGGACCTTAAAAACCTTGCCCAGGAGATCAGGGCTGAGGTTACAGAGAAAAAGAACAGCGCAAAATAAACAGGAGACTGTTTTGGGAAATAAGGCCACTGATATAGATCAGTGGCTTTTTGTTTTTAGGTGGGAAGATCATTGTTGTTTTGGCAAACGGCCGGGCTATCCGCTCATACGCCTTCAGGCCTTATGTGCAGGGCAGGTATCCGCTGCTATCCCTGTTGCGGATTAATCAGTATATAGCAATCTGATTAGTTGAGCATTACTTAAAACTTCTATCTACCGGAATTACAGGGTATAAGGTTAGTTTGTGTACTTAAAGGAGGGGCAGTCCGAATGATCCGCTTTGCCATAGGACATTTATATAAAACCTCATTTTCATTTTCATCTTTGATATCAAAGTATTTGCTCATTAGGGTTCAAAGGCTGTGTGCCATTTGCAAAATGATTTTTCTGTTGTCTGATCATTGTGGACCGTAAATTTCAGTGGTGTCAGCCTTATTGTGTTTTTAAGAGTGACAAGAAGATTGGGATTAACGCTGTTCATTCCTGTCGATGCTGTAGATTTGTCCGTTCTTGTTTGATTAATGTTGTACTGCACGCTGACACTGATTTTAAAACTTATCCTCTTAATCTGATGTTCTCCTAATTATGGAAACCAAAGAAATAAGTCACTGCTTTTCAAAACTTGGCAAATGGGCGGTTAAATATCGGAGAGGATTATTGATGGGGGGCATCCTTGGCTTTTCAGTCACGGCAGCCTATCTGCTTTCCAGCAAAAAGAAAAAGGTGAGCCCTTTACAGCCAAAGAAAATAGGAATTGATATGGAAAGATATGTTTTTGATATCCAAACGGATGGAGGCCTGAAAGCTGCTGTGATAGAAAGCGGTGGCGATTGCTATGCGGTGACGCTGGATGGCAGGTACATTGGCAGCATGTGGCGTGACGTAGAACGCGGGATGCAGTGGAATACGCTGGATGAAGAGCTAACGCCACATCTTTCAGATCTTGCGAGCCTGCTATCAGAAGCTTTTTCGCACAAAGGCTTTCCTTCACTGTTAAAAGGTGCTTATCCGGAAATTATTTCCACCGAGTGGAAAAGTACGGAAACGCTTGAAGTGGTGATATCACCGGAGACGGACCTGGAGGTATTCTCAACTTTCCTCAAAGATGAAGTATTGAACCTCGTGGATTTCGGAGAGCATCTGGACCTTATGGTCAAAAAAGCCGATAATTCCTATTTCGTGATTGTTGGGGTGAATTAGACTTTTTTGATGTAATTAAGTCTGTATTTTCAAGTGAAGAAGATAAATCAAAACCAATTAATTCTATAATTGTTGGATAGAAATGGAAGAACTAGCTTATACCTTCAAAGATAAAAAAGGGTCGGAAATCACCTATACTATTGTAGAATATGCCTCCGAAAATATTTTTGACTTTATGCCCAATGGAGGAACAGTCTGCAGGGCACAAAAACAGGATGGAAAATGGGTACAGCTTTCGGGTGCTGATACCGGGCCGGAAATCCTGCAGGAACTGGGTGGATTTATGGACCGGCACCACAGGCAGCAAAAACAAGGCAATCAATAACAGATATATGGAAACTTACAAAATAGCCCTTGGTGATGGGGTCGTGCACTCCTTTGAGGTTGTTATATATCCGCACTATCAGCAACCCAGCTGCCGATATGGCGTTCTCCAGGACGGCAAACCTGTAGCGTCCCTGTCTCCGGACAGTCAGGGCTTTTTGCACCTCTGCCAAAACCCGGGCAACATCGGCGGGGAAGTGCTTGATATGCTTTGCGAAGCGATAGAACTGAGGCATCCTCGTTGCATTCCAGAATCTGTGACTGATGGTCAGTTAAGTTAACCCTTATAAAAATTAAAAACTAAATTATGGGCATTGATACATATGGGCCTCAGTTCAGTGAGGAGGAAAGGAGAAAATTTGATGATGGGGTACTTGAAACCATTTGGACAGATAATGGAATACCCTATTTTATCATAAAGTCTGGTTTGGACCTATCTGAATATGCCCGCTTAGCGAAGCTTTCCCTTGAGCATGAACGGCAGATTGCCCATGATTTTACGAGCAAGGTTACTGATGAATCTGGAGAGCAGGAGGTGAAATTTACCTACAGGTCAAAATGGTTCCTTGAGGGGCTGGCCGACGGAGATATGGACGTCGATGAATAGTCCCGGCCTAACCTGTATCCTCACTGCCAGGCTGGATGAGAAAAGCCAGGCATTTTTTGATGCAATGAGGTTCCGCTATTTTCCTGAAAAACGGAATTTGCTCCGTGCCCATCTCACGCTGTTCCACAAGTTGCCGGATACTGAGCAGACCCAAAAGATTCTGGCAGGCTTAGATCAGCAGACCTTTCGTTCATCGGTAAACTCTATAAAAAATATCGGCCGTGGGGTAGCTTATTTTATTGACTGCAATGAACTGTCAAAACTTCACAGTTATTTACAGCAGCAGTTTCTCTCGGAATTGAGCGCCCAGGATCAGCAGGTCATCCGGCCGCACATCACCATCCAGAACAAGGTCAAACCGGAAGAGGCCCGGGCACTGTTGAACATACTGCAAACAGGCTTTGCGCCTTTTCAAATAACTGTACATGGCCTTGATCTCTGGCATTACCTTGATGGTCCCTGGGCGCACTGCCGCTATTTTCCCTTTGAGCCCCCGTCTTAACCCTAGGATTAATAAAATGATAAATATTTATGAGACCAGCGGGCTCTCCTTATTTCTTCTGCATTTCCCTGAGCAGTATCTGACTTCCTCCCATACCTTTTCCCATTTTTTTCGCCAGCTAAAGCTGCGCCCACACACTATGCAGGCTTTTTCCGGGAGGTGCTGCTTTTTAACCCCTTTCATTTTTCCACTGCTTTTTTAAGATAGCATACTTTTCATTGGCTTCGGCAAGTTTCCATTTGTCATAAAATATGGAAGCCGAAAGTGCTTTTTGCGCTTCACCCGTTCCGCGTTCCAACTGGCGATAACCCTGATCAGGATCATATTTTTTGCCTCCCTTATAATTGGCATAACGCCTGGACCTGGTAAAGCCCATCTGCAGGTATTTTCTGGCCATATCTGCGCCCACAAAATCTCCTTCTTCCAGATAGGAGATAAACATTGCGTAGATTTTGTCACTGCTCTGTCCGGCGACTTCCGGTGTTTTAAAACGCCAGTACTGGCCAATCTCACTTTTGTAAGGCTCACAGATCAGAACACCCTGCTCACCTTTGCCCACCCGGTATGCTACAGGGTTTTTCCGGTAATCAATGTCTGGTTTCCAGGCATATTTCGAATGGTCAAAGTGGAGGTAGCTGGGTTTGTCCATAACCGGTAAATTAACCCTGGTTAATGTGTGTGTTCAGGTAACTTTCGGCGCTGACCAGATCATTGTCAACCTGCTCTTTTGCCGTAACTGATCCATAGTGCCGGGAATCATCTGCAAATTCGCTCAACAGGGTAAAGCTGATTGCCTCATCTTCCTGCTCAGCATGCGCAGCTTTTCCGATAACGTTAAAAATACCCTCATTACCTTCATGCACAAAACTGTACTTGACCTGAAAATCATCCTGATCTTCGGTCGGAATTTCCGCGATTTCGGTATAGGCGCGGTCCTGTATAGTTTCCAGCCCCTGTTTCAATAATTTGATCGCCTGTTGTTTTTTATCTGCTGTCATATCTAACTTATTTTAATTTCCCTTTTCTAACAGTCCTCGGTCGCTAAAGTTTTATGCCTTTAACCGGGGTGTTTTTTGGTAACAGGTTTTTAGCTAAGCCCTGATATCGGGGTACTGCTGCATATATCCTGTGGAAGCGGTGAAATCCGCTACCGAGGGAAACAACCCTTATTTGAACCTTCGCTTTAAAACCTTTTGAATTTCACATATGTTCTGAGAAATGCCGGAATGATTCCGGCCTTTTTTATTATTTATGCATGGATGCATTCAAAACTTTTGATTTTCACAGGATTTTTTTTGGTGATCTTCCTTATGGCTTTTTATTGGAGATCGTTTTCCGGACGGCGGTGATGTATGCTTATACAATCATTTTGCTCAGATTGCTGGGTAAAAGGAACATGGGGCAGCTCAGCACACTGGAACTTGCTATTATTATCTGTTTCGGTTCAGCGGTTGGCGATCCGATGATGGGGAAGGATGTCCCGATTGTGCATGGGATGGTCGTGATCACCACGGTAGCTATGCTACAGAGCGCTGCCGAATGGATCATCAACCGCAACAAGAAACTTGAGGCGTTTATGGAGGGGAGGCCGGATTGCCTGGTTAAGGACGGGATGATTGTTAATGTGTCACTCAATAAAAATAATCTCAGCCATAAAGATCTTTACAGGTTTTTGCGAAGTAAGGATATTGAGCATTTGGGCCAGGTAAAGAATGCTTTTTTTGAAACTTCGGGGCTGGTGTCGGTATGGTGTTTTCCAAAATCGGAAACGGTTCCCGGATTAGGAATAATTCCTCAGGAACATTTAGCTGAAGATCACATAGAGACTGCTGGAAATGAAGTTTCAGTAGAAAGGCATTTTAGTTGTACTCACTGCGGATATACACAGTATAGGACTTCAGGTAAGCGGTTTTCGCATTGCCCGAAATGTTGTGGGAAAGAATGGATCAGGTCAATTGAACATTAGATGTGTTAATGGACAAACATCGATCTTCCACTCCTAAATACTATTGTAATGGTTCGCCGAGAGTAAATACAGCAACCGCCCTGAATGCTTTAGCGCGAACTGTGTATGATTATTCTCTCCGGTTGTGGATTTGCTAAAGGTAAATTTTAAATACTAAAAATTTTAGCATAATTTTGGGGTGCACTAAGGCAATGGGTTTATGATCAGGTCGTTTGAGAAAAGAGCAGCGCAGAAGATTTCGGGGTTTCAGTCCCCTGCGGCAGATTATTTAGAGGGTAGGCTGGACCTGGCGGAAAAATTGGTCATTGATCCGCATTCCACTTTTTATTTCCAGATGCAGGGGACTGCGATGTTATCTTATGGTATAGCTGATGCTGATCTGTTGGTCATCGACCGCTCCCTAAAACCCCATCACGGCTCGATTGTTATTGCTTTTATCTCCGGCAGTTTTAGCTGTAGGTTGTTTTTGGAAGAAAACGGTTCTTACCTGCTCAAAAACGATACCGGTACCATCGGCGAGACTGAAATCGGCCTGCTCTTAATCTGGGGCGTTGTCACCTCGGTATGCAGGAACGTATTGCCAAAAACATTAAGAAGGGGGAGGTACAAGGATGTTTGCACTTTGTGACTGTAATAATTTTTATGCTTCGGCCGAAAGGCTTTTCCGCCCTGAGCTTAATGGTAAACCTGTGGTTGTCCTAAGTAACAATGACGGTTGCGTTATTGCCAGGAGTGAGGAGGCAAAAACCTGTGGGATCAAAATGGGTGATCCTGAATTTTTGGTGAGGGACCTGATCAAAAAGTTTGATATCCATGTGTTTTCCAGCAATTATGTCCTGTATGGGGATATTAGCGAACGGGTGATGCATAACCTTGGCCGGTGGTTTCCACGGCTTGATGTCTACAGTATAGATGAGGCATTTGGCTGGCTTGGGGGTGTCGGAGACCTGGAAAGTTATACGCCCAAGATCCGAAGTTCGGTTATCCGTAACACGGGCATACCTGTATCGATCGGTGTTGCACCGACAAAAACCCTCGCAAAACTTGCCAACAAACTCTCTAAAAAAGCCGGGGGGGTAATGGTACTTAATACCGATGAGAAGATCGCTGCGGCAGTCAGGGATTTTCCGGTTCATGATCTTTGGGGGGTGGGCCGCCAGTATTATAAAAAGTTTGAGGAGCTGAATATCTCTACTGTGGGAGCTTTGAGGGAAATGCCGGAAATGTGGTTCAAGCAGCACATGACTATTATGGGGCAGCGGATGTGGAATGAACTCTGGGGAAGGCCGGCGATCCCGTTCGATGCAGTAAGGGAGGTCAAAAAGGGAATCACCGTGAGCAGGTCTTTCCGGAATTACATCGAGCATCCCGATATCCTGGCCGAAGCCCTGACATTATACGCGAGCAGGCTGGCTGAAAAACTCAGGGCTGAAAAACTGAGGTGTTTATACCTGCAGGTATTTCTATATACCAATAAGAACAGGGAAGACCATCCACAGCATTTTCCCAGCCATACCCACAAGCTGCTGATCGCAAGCAACAGCACGACGGACCTGGTCAGCATTGCGGTGCGCGTGTCTGCGATGCTATTCAAGTATGGGGTAAAATACAGAAAGGCCGGGGTCATTGCCACTGGTCTGGTGCCGGAAGCAGAGCTGCAGCTGAATGTATTCACTCCACATGATCACGGGAAAAAAGATGTGGTATCCGGCGTGCTGGACAAACTGAACCTTGCCTATGGCAGGGGTACGCTAAGAATGGCCACTGAAGGTTTCGAGAAAAAGTGGCGGTTGAAACATGAATATCTGTCAAAGGGCTACACCACTAGGTGGGCCGATATCATCAAGGTTATTTAATTTACAGTAAAAATAAAGATATGTGCGGAAGAACACTGATAGGGGAAAGTCTGGCAATGGCTGCAAAGGCAGGATTGTTGCTAGGAGGAGATAACAGGGAAAAGGATACCAACCGTCCTCCCGGAACGGATATGCCGGTGATTTTAGATGCGAGGCCGGGAAGGCTACATTATGTAAAATGGGGCCTGATCCCGTCTGGATCAAAAGAGGTTCCCAAATTTTCTACTACATACTGCAGGATCGAAACGATGTTCAGCCTGCCAACTTACCGTCCGCTGATCGGCAGAAGGCACTGTGTCTTCGTGGTGGAGGGTTTTTATGAATGGGACCGGAGCGGCAGTGCCAGACAGCCATATTTCTTTGAAAGGAAAGATGGCGGCATACTGCTGTTGGCCGGTTATTGGGACAGTTGGAAAGATCCCCGTACAGGAGTTGTGATCCCGTCATGTACGATGATTATGCAGGAGGCAAATGATTATGTGGGAAAGATACATGACCGTATGCCATGTATCCTTTCGCAGGCTGAAAGCGCCGTTTGGCTGGACCGTGAACTTCCGGTTGAGCAGCGGTTAAAAGCGCTTCATCCCGTTGATAATGCTTTGTTGAAAGGCTGGCAGGTAGATCCCAAGATCAATAATGCACGGAATAAGGACGAAAACAACAATAATCCTTCCGGACCTGATCTGACGCTGTTTGATTAGTTCTGGAGAAAATGCAGTATCGTCCGGTATATGGTTTTAGCCATGCTTATTTCCAGTTATCTGCTTAATTGAACCTATCCATAACGTCATTGATTTTGGTTGTTGCGGGTTTTATCTTGAATAAAACCCATTTTAGCAAATACCTGGTGCCCGTTAACGGCTTTGGGTTCATCATTTGGAAATTGTGCCATGGTTAAGAGTTGATGCGTATTTCTCCAACGCTTGAAATGCCTTCTTTAACCAGATATAGGATGAGGTCTTTTCAAACAATACCACTTCGTTTACCTGGTTACGGATCATACCTGCAAAATTTTTCAGGTCTGTTTCGGGGCGGGCAATCATTTTCAGGCTTTCATCTTCAGTCCAGTCCCAGGCGATCAGTCCACCGGGATATATTTCTTTTATGGCATAAGGAAGATTTTCCATTGCCTCAGGTTCCTTTAGCACCAAGGATAGATCCAGTAGTATTTGCTGCAATAAAGGATCTTCTGTCCGCCACCCGAATTTAATACCATCATCCTGTAATAAGAATCGCTGATGGGAATCGCCTATTGTTACATTGACTCCATCCATTTAGGTCAGAATGGGTCAATTCTCCAGGGCCTGGCAGATTCTGGCGAATAATAGGTTATGGATATCGGAGCCGTCAATCCTATGGAACAGGCCGTCCCTTTTTTGGATGTATCCTTTAAAATCTTGATTGATCATGACCCGGTATAAAAGATCATCTCCTTTTAGTCCGTCTATTACCACCAGGTCACCGCCTATCTTTATCTGCTTATGGAATGCTGCTGCCTTGATATCCATTATCTAAATTTATCTTTACTTTTTGATTGGTAATAGTCAATAACCTTTTTTGAGAATGCTTCGCCCCGTTCTCTCAGTTCCCTTGTTTCGTTTTCAAACCTGTTAAGTTTGTCTGCCAGTGCTTTGTGGTATGCTTTGATGCCAGCGTTGGGATCGCGGACGGATACATTTTCCAAAAGTGTCCTGATGTTGATATTGCTATCTTTTCCATCGGAATATTTCTCATGGAACTCTTCCGGGGTGTACCATGTATTATTCAGTTTGTTATACAGCCAGCAGTTAGAACGTTTTGCTTCCGCCACAATCGCCATGTTGGTGAAGACACCCTGTTTTTTATCATGGTGACTGGATTGGTGTGGCTGGTTACCGGGTTTCATACTGCAAATTTTACTAAAAAAATTAGTATTTCAAAATGTATTAATTAACATTCATCCTTTCTTGAAGTTGTAAGGGTATTATTTTTGGAGACGAGATGATCTGGGAAAAGGGATCTACCTGAATAATAAGTTTATCCATTGATTTTTACCACGCTTAAGGGTGAAGACTTTGAATGGATACCGGTTTGCCTGAAATATTCCAATAAGCTAAACCTTTTGCATCATAGAATGGTTTCTATATTATCTATTCACAAAAATTACTGAAAAACTATGAGTACCAGAGGATCAAAAGTAGAAAGAAAGGAAGTGAATTCTTCACAACCATACGAGGTAAAATATCTTGCTGATAAATTGGGCGTAAGCTCGCAGGCCATTGCCGGTGCCAAAAGGGCAACCGGATCTTCTGACCGGAAGGATATTGAAAACTATATCAAAAACAAAAAGAAAACAAATCAATAATTTTATTGCCCAACATCCATAAGGTCTGCATTCAATGTACATTGACCTGACGAAATGCCGATGATTAAACACGTTGAGGCGAAGGTTCCAAAGACCTCTGCCTTTTTTGTTTGCCGCCTCCAAACTTTCGTTGGATAACCGATGTTTAAGAATAAAAAGGAGCGCCTATGCCTTGGTATAATGGGGATTACCCGCCATCATATAAAAACCAGCCTGAACCCCTTCGGGGGAAAGCGGTGGAAATAGCAAATGCGCTATTGGCTGAAGGAGTGGAAGAGGGAATTGCTATTGCCACCGGACTAAAAAGGGCCAGACAGTACTTCGGAGAATCAGAAGAAGTGAAAAGCGACCTTAAGGACATTGCCAGCGATAAGGATACACTGGAGCCCGAAGACTTTGGAGTGACTGAGGGAACCATAGATACCGCTGATCCAAAGCAGTTAAGTTACTGGGCCGAACAGTTTCAGATCAGTGCCGAAGAGCTTAAAGCAGTTGCCGCAATCCGTGGACAGAATCTTTCAGAAATCAAAAACTACCTCAAATCATAATAACATGGCTGAACTACCTGATCTTGAAGTCTTCGCGCGCATCCTCACCCGAAGATATGGAGGCAAAGTGCTTGAAAAAATTGATATTCCGGTTGATAAAAAACTCAATGTCCCTTCAAAAAAACTGAAAGAAAATCTTGAGGGGCATAAACTTTCTTTGGTAAAACGCTCGGGAAAAACTTTACAGTTCCATATCGGGGACAGTATACTCGGAATGCACCTGATGCTCAGGGGAGACCTTGTTGAGCTAACTGATAAAGCACCTAAATTTACCATTATGAGCTTTCATTTTAAAGGTGGATCCGGTTTTGCCGTGACGGATATGCAGAAACAGGCTACCCCGACGCTTAATCCGCAGGAGAACGATGTTCCCGATGCCCTTGAGGTTGACTATCCAGCACTGCTCAAACTGTTGGAAGGAAAAAGAACTGTGATCAAATCCCTGCTGATGGACCAGAAGAAGATCCGGGGGATCGGAAATTCTTATGGTGATGAAATACTCTACCATGCCGGGATTTCCCCTTTTTCCATTGCCGGCAAGATACCAGGGGACGATGTTAATAGACTGCATAAAAGTATGCACTCGGTGCTGGAAACTGCCATAAAGAAAATCGGGAAAGAAAACGGTGATGAGCTGCGTGGTGAACTCAGGGACTTTATGGAAATACATGGAGCAGGTATCAACCAGACCAAAAAAGGCGAGGAAGTGCTTCATGAAAAAATAGGTGGCAGAACAAGCTATTATACAAAATCCCAAAAACTTTTTGACTGACCTGTGCCGTGAAGATCGCAACCTACAATATCAATGGGATCAATGGAAGACTGGCCATTCTGTTGCGCTGGCTAGATGAAGCCATGCCGGATATTGTATGCCTGCAGGAACTTAAATGTGAGGATAAGCACTTTCCGATACATGCGATCCGCGGGGCTGGTTATCAGGCCGTCTGGAAAGGGGAAAAAAGCTGGAACGGGGTAGCGATCCTTTCTAGGACGGAAATAAAGGAACTTAGACGGGACCTTCCCGGAGAAGATCAGGAATATAACCACAGCAGATATCTGGAAGGGTTTACCGGAGGTTATGTCATCGGCTGCCTGTATCTGCCCAATGGTAATCCTTATCCCGGACCGAAGTATGAATACAAAAAACGCTGGTTTTCAAGGCTCCATGCGCATGCACAGACGCTGCTGGCTACGGGGCTTCCGGTTATGCTGGTTGGCGACTTTAATGTTATGCCAACAGAGCTGGATACCTATAAACCCGAGAAATATATCAATAACGCGCTTTTTCAAAAAGACATCAGAAAAGCTTATGCGGACCTTGTTGCCCTGGGATGGACAGATGCCATCCGGGACCTTTTTCCAGGTGAACGCATATATACCTTCTGGGATTACCTTCGCGATGCCTATGGCAGAGATGCGGGACTAAGGCTGGATCATTTTTTGCTTAGTCCCCTGGTTTCTAAAAAACTCAGGTCAGGTGGGGTGGACCGCGCAGTCAGGGGCTGGGAAAAGGCTAGCGATCATGCCCCTGTATGGATTGAGCTTTCTTCTTCACCACTGAAAAAAAGAAAGCCAAAAAAAACGGGAAAAACCGTAGGGAAAGTGATCGCTAAATTTTCGGATGAGGTGACCTCAATTCTGCATTTAGCTGAAAGAAGCGCTATACCAGAAGATATCCGTCCGATGAAAGCTACATTAGTGGACCAGCCTTTCGATGAGGCGGGCTGGATTTACGAAATCAAGTGGGACGGCTACCGCGCCCTGGCCTTTGTTGAGAAGGATAAAGCGACACTCTTTTCCCGCAACAATCTTGAATTCCCGCAGTTTTCCGCAGTCAACAATGAGCTTGAAAAATTAGGTATAGGGGCTGTTCTGGATGGAGAAGTAGTTGCACTAAAAGACGACGGTTCAGCAGATTTCGGAGCGCTTCAGAACTGGAAAAACACACAGGCAGCTAAGCTCATTTATTATGTGTTTGATATCCTTTGGCTGGAGGGCTGCGATCTGACTTCGTTGACCTTGAGGCAGCGACGAACTGTTCTAGAGGAAGTTCTACCTAAGGATAGTCCTTTCATCAAATTAAGTGAAACTTATGAAACCAATGGTATAGATTTTTTTGATGCAGCAAAGCGTATGAAGCTGGAGGGTATAATAGCCAAAAGGGCCGAAAGTCTTTATTCTTCAGATGCAAGGTCCCGTGAATGGCTGAAAATCAAGGCAAAAAGAAGGCAAGAAGTCATTATTGCCGGATTTACCAGAAATGAAGGAACAGAAAAATATTTCAGTGCTTTGGCCATTGCAGTTTATAATAACAATGGTAAGCTGCAGTACATCGGTAAGGTCGGGACAGGGTTCAATGCCGAAAGCCAGAAAGAACTGATGGCAAGCTTTAGACCGCTGATCACCAAAGTCAGCCCTTTTGATATTGAGCCCGATGTGGATGAGCCATCCCGTTTCCGCCCCAGGAGAATGGGCGCAAAAGCAACTTGGCTAAGGCCGGAATTGGTCTGTGAAATAGAATTTGCTGAATTGACCGGGGACGGTAAGGTGAGACAGGCATCATATAAGGGATTGAGAAATGATAAAAAACCTGAGGATGTCATTCTGGAGATGGAGAAGGATACAGCCGAGATAGTCAATGAAGTGGCGCTGGAAATAAGCCTTGAAGAATTTCCGGCTCAACTGGGCCTGAAGAAACCTGAAGTGGTAAAGGTAAACAAGGGTAAAAAACTTAAAATAAAGGAAACGCCTTTATTACATGGAAGTTCACAGACAGAGGAGAAAAATGTGGATGGGCATCTGCTGAGGTTTACCAACCTGTCAAAGCTTTATTGGCCTGAAGACAAAGTAAGCAAAAGGGATATGTTCAATTATTATGACAGGGCTGCGCCTTTTATGTTGCCTTACCTGTTGGACAGGCCGATGTCATTGAACAGGTTTCTAGGGGGGATACATGGAGAAAGTTTTTATCAGAAGAACGTTAAAGAAACAGCTCCGGAATGGGCCCATACCATGCCGCACACGAATGAAAAGGGAGAGGAGAAGAGTTATCTGCTTGGACATGACCGGGCCACATTGCTCTGGATGGCAAGCCTGGGCTGTATAGAAATAAATCCCTGGTTTTCAAGGGCGCAGTCTCCTGATTATCCGGATTATTGTGTGATCGACCTGGATCCTGACAAGAACACCTTCGGGCAGGTAATTGAGGCTGCGCAGGTTACCAAAAAAATCCTCGATGCCATTGGGGTACCTTCCTATCCGAAAACCTCTGGTTCAACCGGTATACATATTTATATTCCGCTTGGTTCCGCATATACTTATGAGCAGTCGCAGTTATTTGCAAATATTGTTGTTCGGCAGGTGAATAAGGAACTTCCAAAATATACCACACTGGAGCGGATGATTTCTAAACGGGGCGGAAAGATGTACCTCGATTTTCTGCAGAACCGGCCAGGTGCTACCATTGCCGGTGTTTACAGTCTCCGTCCAAAACCAGGGGCAACTGTGTCGATGCCTTTACTGTGGGAAGAAGTCAGGCAGGGGCTCAGGATGCGGGACTTCACGATTTTTAATGCCACCGATAGGCTGAAAGAAACAGGGGATCTTTTTTCTGGTGTTTTGGGCAAGGGGATAGATATGGCCGAAGTGATCAAAAAAGCCCAGGGGATATTGGGGTAAATCTTTACTCATGAGTTTCTTGGTTTTAATTCTAAGCGGATTTTTTTGCGCTGATTGCTATTGATGTAATCAGGAGTTCTCATATAAAGTATAATAAGGCGGGGCTAGTCTATGCATGGCTCCGGTCGGTATCAAATCTGGTCAGGCAGATACCCTATATAGCTACTGGTCAGGGAGTAAATATGCTGCGCTTGGTAGGATGAATTTTAATTTCGACGGCTTAAAGACCAGATTTTTTTGGGTACACAAGTAAAAGCGTCAAAGGGGATATACGAAATTGATATGAATTTATTCAGGCGAAGGGATATCACTGCTTAGCAAAACAGGATAAAAAGACAGGGAAGAATGCGACTTTAGATATTCAAGTTTGTGTAAGAAATCATCCGATAACGCGCTATTGAATAGTTTGGATAAAAACGTCTCAACCATATCCACATCCGGAATAGCCATAGAATCAAAAAGCAGCATCCTTTGTAATTCTGTGTTTGTATGTAAGATACAGATATATTTTTCAACGATATTTATACTGACTACATCATCGGTGTATATAGGTTTCCGTATTTGTATATCTTGGGCATATTCTTCCCCAAAATGATGGATATTTTTAGAAATTTTTTCCGGATCTTGGGTATAGTTCAGAAAGTTGTGATTGTTGTCGCCGTCTATGTATAATACAATTGGGTTCTGGTTCATAAAGGTTCGTTTCTTAAACTTAATAAACCGGTTGCTTAAAAACAAATAGTTTGCATATTTTGGAGGCAATTACTGTTTGTTTGTGCCAGTAACATGGGGTGTTTTTGGCTGTCCCCTGCGGGCCGGGCCATCTGCTGTATCTTTTGTTCCAAAAGGATTCCGCGTCTGTCTCTGACAGAATCTTAACGGCTTACATCCTGATTAGTTATCCATGTATAGACAACTGAATAAGGAATTGATAGGAGTTTCTGGACCATAGTGTCGCTAAATACTTTTTGACCAGGCTTTATTGGGCTCTTCATTGCTTTTCATAAGTCTCAGATATTTTCATTGGACTACCGCGTAACTGTTAGCTAGGTCTTAATTTGACCATGCGCGATTTTACCATCCATAATTCGCCAAACAGGCGGGAAGAAACAGGTGATCTGTTTACCGGTGTTCCGGCTGAGGGTATTGATATGGCCGCGGCAATTGCCAGAGCCAGGGAAACATTTGGCTAACCTTCCTAAATTCAGGCCGCCAACTCTCAACCATAAGCCTGTAACTCCAGAATCCGTAGTGTTTTTAAATCTTTTTCACCGGAGAAAAATTGATCTAACACCTGCTGAAACACAGAAGGCGCATTTCTTACGGCAGCGAACAAGCTCATGCATGAGCGTAGTTTTAAATCATCTGGACTGCCGAAAATCTCCTTTGCACTAAGCTCCGTGTGGGTTAATAGCCTTTTCGAAATTTCTATTAACCTGGTTCCAAGCACTGGATGAACTAAATAATCAGCTGCCTGTTTAAGATCGCGGATAGCATAATGTTTTGCGGTATCAGAAAATCCAAGCCCCTGGATCTGTGGAAATATGTACCACATCCAGTGCGATTGTTTTCTGCCGTTGCTGATTTCGTTTAGCGCCGTTGCGTAATCTAGCTCCTGCGCAGCAATGAATTTTTCAAGTTCAGGATATCCTTCTATGTCGAACGTATTTTCCATAACAGATTGTAACTTAGTATTAAGCTAACCTTTACTGGCGCAAATGGTTTTCGAAACACCTTTGATTCCCCAGCGAACAGCGTAACTGATGCTTTGGAGATAGATTATCCGGATTTTAAAAAAAAACTATTGGAAGGCAAAGAAACCTTGATCAAAACCCTGCTGATGGACCAGAAAAAGATCCGCGGGATAGGGAACTCTTACGGAGACGAAATGCTTTACAATGCCGGAATTTCCGCTTTCTCCATCGCAGGCAAAATACACGCTAATTCATTTGTTCTTAAAAGATGCCGCTCTTTTCCATGATAGTAGGGACTGTCCGGGGGTGGATAATGGCAATCAGGAGCAGTTGGTTAGTATTTGATAATATGTGAATTGTTCATTATGGACATTAGGCACTCTGGAGTATTGTTTTTTTAACCCTTGCAGAAAGCGCAAAAGTCAAGCTTCTGGTCCCGCAATTATCATTTTTTGGTTCACCGATTAATAAAACAAGATTTTCATGTTAAATAATTCTTTAGACTTTTCGTTAAGCAGTTCATCAAATTATCCAATTTTGTTTGTTCTTCAAAAACTTCGTGTGCATCTATGTCATCATTGAAGTCCGAAAACCGGTGCACCGTTTTATTACTGCCGGCACCTGTTGTAAGGGATCCGGAAATGATGATGATTAGCCTTTTTATCAATGGTCGTTAATAGGGTTACACAGTTTCATACAAATCTTGGAGCACATCGAAGGGTGCCTTATAGTAAAACTGCGCTTTCTCCAATACCTTTCTGGCGGGAATGTTGTACCTGTTGACTACGGCGCCAATGCTGGTGATGCCCTGTGAAAGCAGATTGTCGATTACGGGTGGCAGTATTTCGGTCATGATATAACAACCTGTTGCTGCTGCGGCCAGATAAAATTCAATAAAAAACGGATAAGTTTCAATGCTGTAGTGTTGCTGGGCAACTTTTGGTGAGATCAGGTCTATCAGGCCAATGACTTTATCCTGTTTTTTATCGGTGATAAAGTGAAGGTAGTTTAATCCTGCATGATAGTTCATGACCATGGTCTGTAGGAAAAGTTCCGCTTCCTGAATATTATGTAGTCTTTTCTGTGGAATGTATGTTAAGGTTTGCTCATCAGACAGGATCGTAAAGATATCAATGGCCAGTTTTTCAAATTTTTCCAGCTCTTCCGGCCTGAAGGGGTGGATCAGCAGGTTTTCTGTTTCGTAGTGCAATGGTTCGGTCATGGGCGCGGCTAAAATAGCAAAACCGAACGGATATAGAGGCGCCAATTTTTCTTTGGTCTTTTATTTCTCCGGGAAGTGTTGGTAATGTTAATTAATGGGCGAACCTTGATTTGTTTTAATGGTGGGAGGATGGTGTTGCTGCCATATAAAGAGGGTTATCCCCGAAGGCGATAATGAAATCTTTAAACATTACGGGAATGCTGTCTGACACCGGGAAGTGTGGTATTGTTGGTTAAGTATATTGTTGTTTTTCTTTTAGGCATACTGCTAAGTTTTTGTGCTTTTGGAGTTGGTGCTCATTTTTTTTGGCGTGCCCCTGAAGGGTTGCGTCTTCCGCTGTATCTTCCTGCGGGAGGATGCCGCTGCAACCGCTCACGCGCTTTGGATTAAGGTTTGGTTATGGGATGTGTGCAGCGATGGTGTGGAAATTGATTTTAAGTTCTGATAGGCATTATTCAACTATTTTTTTGCTGTTCCTGCGGGCCGGGCCATTTGCTGTACCTTTCGTTTTTTTGAGCATCTCACATACATTAATTCCGTTACCGTCAGGTAACCTGATATCAAGGAGAAACAGATCTGCCTGATCATGTTTGTCCTTTAACATAAATTCATTGATACTCGAAAAGCTTATCACTTCATATTTTTCCCCGGTAAGGATGATCTCTATGATATCCCTGATGTCCTGATCGTCTTCGAGGACATATATTCTTTTTGCCATAACCTAACCAAACTTATTAATATAATAATCGGTAAATGCATGAAATTGTTTTAGAATTTTAGAGGGCTACACAAATAGAACTTTTTTTAAGAGAGCCAAAGCGGTTGAATACAGTATTACCTGTACATTTTCAAGTATTTTTTCAGCTCACATCGCGCCTGATGGATATAGGTTTTAACAGTGCCCAATGGAACATTGAGATCTTTGGCTATCTCGTCATACTTATAGCCTTCGAAATACCTTTGAAATGCAATCCGGTATTCAGGTTTTATCGAGGCCAGGGCCTTCATGATATCGTTAAGCGCAAAGGATGTTTCGCCCAGGTTTTTTGTCGAACTTTCCATTAAATTCGGACTCGTCAAATCCTCATCTGAAATGATTTCGCTTTTCCGCTTGGCTCTTGCACAATTGTTATAAAATGTGTTTTTCATGATCACATATAACCACCCCTTTAAATTGGTTCCGGTATCAAATCTGCCGCAGAAACGCACTCCTTTAATAAGGGTTTCCTGTACAAGATCCTTAGCATCATCCTCGTTATTGGTGAACTTTAGTGCGTGCGTAAATAATTTTGCCGAATGGCGCTCTGCAGCTCGGGTAAAATCCTTCAAATCCATAGTTAAATATTATCTCCCTTTACCAAAAACTATTTTTACATTACAACAACGGATATCCAGGGAAATAGTTTTATTTAACTTTAAGACGGGTCAGGTTACCCTCGCTAACTAATATCTAAAAACAGTATCGCTTCAGGCATAATCCAGATGCCTGTCAGGTTATCTCTTGCGCCGAGGCGCTGAGTGTTCCCGTTTTTTCCTGTCATCATTACTTGCTTCATGCTGTGAAGCACCTAAGCGGCTGAATAGGCTTTGTTAAAATGGATTTATATTGAGCAAAACTTTCTGCCTTTTGCAAGGTTATAGGATCAAGGTCCCATTCCAATCACCTGCGCCATTGCAGAGACATCTGGAAAAAGTAGCGTAAGTAATTGTTTATAATATAAGGGCATATTTATAAGGAGAGCATCAAGTTGATTGTTAACTACACAGATAATGGCTGGGAAATTATCACCCAGCGTGCTCACGGTCTTTTAGCGGGACAGGTCTGTGCGCGGTGGAAAATTTCTGACCAGCCGTTAAGATGGGTGGAAACCCTTACCGCGACAACTGAACACGATGATGTTTTCAACGAGTTTCAGCTTGGGCCGCTGCTCACCGAGAGTGGTGGACCCATGGACTTTAAGATGACCTGTTTTAATGAGCAGGCCTGCAGGCAGATGATTGAGATGGCGTTGAGCAAAAGCCGTTTCATCGCCTTATTGTTTGCAAGGCACATCGGCTTCACCCATGGAGGTGAGCCGGCGGCAAAGCCATATCTTGCAGACCTTAAAAAACTAGAAAAATGGATAAAAGAGGCTGATAGCAGCACTGTAGAAATTAACCGCGCATATGAACTTCTGGAATTCTGCGATGCTTTTTCGCTGATCATCTGCCAGGGACAGATCCCACCGGAAGAGCGGAAATTAGAAATCAGCAGGGGACCGAATGGTGAATCTTATCAGTTTTTTCAAAAAGAAAACCGTCTGATTGTAATGCCCTGGCCCTTTGAAGTTAAAAGTTTTGATGTACACTACGAGTGCCGGATACTAAAGAGCCTTCGCTTTAAGAGTGAAACAGAATTTAAAGATGCACTCCAGAACGCAACAATCGGACTTAGGAGATTAGCCATCAGCGCAACCTGATAATAATTGAAAAAGTAGGAGAGTTGAGATGTTATCAGTATTAGCTTCTGAGAACAAATCCTGTTTTGGCTAAATAGACTATGACAACCTGCTTGCCCATTTGAGTATAGCAGGAATCAGAGGATACTATTGGCTTCTGATGAAAATCGCTGAATGTATGAACCAGCCCGGTTAAAGGGCTTTTAGGGATGCCGTTAACTAGAAAAAGAAAAAAATAGTCAGCACGGAATATGAAGAAGCGCTTAAGCGTTCAGCAATACTTGTCTTTTTGGCACCGACAATCTGAACTGAATTTCAATTGTATCATCAGCTAAGACATTTTGTTTAGGTGGACGCTAAATCAAATGAAAACGTCGTGCCCTTTCCCAATTCACTTTCCACCGAAATTTCCGAGCCATGTAATTTTAAAATGTTAGATGCCAAATAAAGTCCGATCCCAAACCCAGCAATAGATTTTGTCTGTTCAGTACTTATTCTGGTGAACTTCTGAAATAATTTCCTTTGGTCGTCAGGCGAAATTCCTATTCCCTCGTCCTGTACTTTTATGCGAACAGCGTCATTCACAATTTCGCTCGTTATATGGACTGTCCCTCCATTTGGCGAATACTTTTGGGCGTTACTTATTAAATTGGTGAGGACCATGGAAATCTTTTCCCGGTCAGCCAGTACTGATATTCGAGTAGGCTGGCGGTAAATGATTGTGTTATTTGAATGGGAAACTTTTGCATCCGCAATGCATTCTTCAATTAGTTCAGAAAGGCTGAACTCCGATTTTTTAATTTCCAACCGACCTTCTTCGAACCTGGAAACATTCAGGAAATCCTTTATCATTGCTTCCATTTTCCCTGCCTGCATCTCGGCACGCTGTAAGGCCTTGGTTAAAAAGGTATCATCTGAAGTTTTCTGACGGGCAATCTGTATGTATGATTTCAGCGAAGTAAGCGGGGTCTTAAGTTCATGGCTTACGAACGCTAAAAATTCTCCTTTTTTTTGTTCAATTAATTTTTTGTCGGTAATATCACGCGCTATTTTAGAAATACCGATTACCTCACCTGTGCTGCTTTTTATTGGTGATATGGTTAAAGAAACACATATTAGCGAACCGTCCTTCCTTAAACGCTCTGTTTCAAAGTGATTTACCCGCTCTCCACTTAAAATTTTCCTCAATATTTGGGGTTCTTCGTAATGCCGTTCTTCAGGAATAATTTTAAGTATTGATTCACCGATCATATCCATTGCACTAAAACCAAATATCCGTTCAGCCGATTCATTCCAACTGGTGATAATACTGTTCAAATCTTTACTGATTATCGCATCATCTGATGTCTCAATAATGGCCATTAGTCTTTTACCATCCACCTCTGCTTTTTTGTGAAGGGTCATGTCTCTAATAATTTTAGAGATGCCGATAATATTTGAATTTCCGTCAAAAACAGGGGAAATGGTTAGAGAAACGTCTATAAGCCTACCGTCTTTATGTAAACGTCGGGTTTCAAAATGATCTACACGGATACCTCTTTTTAACTGGGCAATAATTTCCGGCTCTTCGCCGTGCAGGTGCTCAGGGATGATCTTGAGGATGGACTGTCCAATCATTTCCATTGCACTATATCCAAAAATTCGTTCTGCAGATTTGTTCCAGCTGGTAATTATCCCGTTGAGGTCTTTACTAACTATGCCATCATCTGAAGATTCTATAATGGAATTCAAAACAGCACTTTTTTCTTCTGCCTGTTTTAGGACTGATATCAGGTTTCTCTGTTCCCTGTTGTCCAGTTCCAGTGCCGATTCCCTTCGTTCAAAATCCTTAATCTTTTTTATTATCTCCATAATGTCCATCAAAGCAAATCGGCAAACAATATAAGAATAAAAAGTTAAAAATTTCCACTCTTGGATATAGGACTGCACCTTATGCTACGCGGAGAGTTGGAGGCATTAGGGATTAAGCTTTTGTTTTTTGTTGTGTTGTTTTTATTGCTTTTTGTTGTGCTGTTTCTATTGTTTAGCTGTGTTGTTTCTATTGTTTGTTGCAAATGTATGGTTATTATCTTTTTATCTCTCTTTTAATAACTTGTTCTGTAAATATGAATTTCATCTTAAATCCTAATTTTGATGAGGAAGGCGCTACACATAATCCAGTTTCATGGTACTGCACAAATGGCGCATCGGCTAAAAATGGCGCATGCAGGTGAGGGTAAGAATAGTTGGCTCAAGTGAGCCGAATGGATTGCGTAAACAGATAGCATCGCTTAAGCCTGGCGAGATAGCTGCAACAAGACACTACCTACTTTAGCTATCTTCAGGAGGAAGTCGAAACGTTAAAGCCCTGATCTATGATTATCATGCCGATGGCGGTAATCATAGATTTGGGTATTTGCAGGTTTTAGCTTTTACCAAAACAAGGGCTTTCCTTAAGATTGTAGTTAATGAAAACAATGCGGGAATTAATGGGTTTAAAGAGCAGGAAGACGTTCAACTGTATTTCAGTTTTCAATGTTCCGCTCTGCTGGTGTATTTTATACACCAGCATTTTTTAAACGAATTAGCTACCGCCGATTTCTATCTGTTCCAGATCTTCCTCGGCAGTCTGGTCAGTACTTTTCCCATTACTGTTTTTCAAATCGGATCGCTTTTTCGAAGGGAACTGGTAGGCCATTTTAATCTGTTAGGTTTACCGCTACTCAAGCGTTTGTGGATATTCTAAAATATCCAGAAGCGTCTTAGTTTCTTTGTTATTTGTATCGAGAATATTATCGCATTAATTTAACGCATTAATAAGCTCTCCTTTAGGGGCTATATATCCACCAGAATTTATTCCCCATCCCATTTCAACGCCTGCCTCAACCTGGTTTAACGCATCTGCACTGCCGCTGGCTACCCCCGACCATGCACTTACAGCCGCTTTCGCTTTAACACCGGCATCCCCGCCTTTGCCGTCCATCGTGACATATATAGCCGTGCTTACTTCCACTTTAGCACCTGCCTTCCATCTCAGTGGTGTAGACAGTTCAGGAACCTCAATTTTTTGTTCCAACCAGGTTTTGATAAGGCTAATCGTGCTACTTTTGGCAATATGGTCGGTCTTAAGTTCCAACTTTACCCCATCCAGCCAAAAAGCTGCTTTTTTGCTAAGTTTTATAATTTGGCTATTCTCAAGTAACTTGTCGAGTTTAATGGCGATACTACTTTCCCTGCAATTGATTTTCATCGTTACCACTCCAATGTCAAATTGGGTGTTGGTTGGGCAACGAGGTTTAGTGAGATCCGCAAAAGTATAGGTTTTGAGTTGTTCTTTTAAACGCAGACAAAAAGGCTCGGCTGGGGGATAACCAACCACCTTTCTGATGCTTTTGAGATATTCTACGGCAGCATGGTAATATAGGGCGTTAGCCATATGTTCGTTAACCCCAAGTTTATATCCCCATTCAGAGTTAAAATGAAAGCGTTCCCTTGCAATTTGCAGTTGCCGCTGGTCAAATCTTTCTGCAGCAACTTTGCATGCTTCCAGCATGGAGTTAAGCCTTTTATTTTTAATATCGCATTCTTCAAGGGTTAGCCTTTCAAGCATCTTACAGCCGTTGCCACTTCCTTCATCGCAGTTATAAGGGGCCTTTTTCTCTTTATATTGATTAGATATATTTTCAATATCTGTTAAATAACTCGAACGACGGGCTTTTATCTCATTATCGAAGATTTCTTCTATTTTGCGCATCTCTGCAGGATAGTCTGTATTTATCTTTTTATTGGCATAAACTTTCACTGCTATTTTGTTCAGCCTGGAAAAAAGCATTTTGTTTATATTGCCGGTAGCAATTGCCTCGTTAAGTGTTCCATCCACGCTTTGATTAACAGCTTTTGCTGATAACTTCTCCTCCTGGGAAATGATTTCCTTCAATTGACTGATCATACGATCGATCTCAGCTTTAAATGCGCTCTGTTCGGCTTTAACAATCTCATATTGATCGTGCCTGGCCTGATAGGTGGGCTTTTGAAATTTATAAAGATTAAAATAGTCTGGTATATCTTTTTTAATAAGAAAGTCAAACTTATTGGGCGATGGATCAAGCTCGTCAATGATTTCGAGTGCTTCAACACTTGCATCACCATCAACAGAATTTTTAGCATATGCTATCGCTTTGGTTTTGTTGCCATTTGCTTTAGAAATCTGTGCTGCCGTCTTATTTGCAGTGACATGTTTTGGCTGTAGCATTAAACATTTTACAAAATAATACAATGCACTATCACGCATTCCCACACAGGCGTAGGCCTGGCCAATGTTATTGAGCATTAATGGGTTTTTTTGATTTCTCGGAACAAGTCCCTTTAAGATAGGAATCGCTTTCGGGGCAGCTCCGGCATTTGTTAGCATTGCGGCAAAGTTATTTGTGCTCAGATCATTCAATGGATCTTTTAGTACTGTACGACCAGCCATCAGTAGCGCAGCATCATCAGCCTCCATCTGGTAAAGTGCCCACGAAACCTGGCTCATCAGGTTGGAGTTTGTATCCGTTTTTCTTTCTAGCTCGTCAACAATACCAATAATCTCGGGATCCATCTTTTTCTCAAGCCCTTTCATCATCTTGGCGACATAATCAGTCAGTTTTTTACCAGTCACGGCCATCATAGGCAATCCTGCAAGATTATATTTTGGAAAAGTATTAGAGGCGGAGGCTGTAATAGCCACATTTGGTTTAATAGAGGACTTGGCCCCAAATTGTTTAGCCATCTGCATCAGCATCGCACGATCAGGTTTTTTCCCCTGTTTAATGATTTTTTCCATCTCTGCTTGCAATGCTTTTACATCTGGCCCACCATTGTTGGTTTTCTTTTGTTGTGCTCGTAAGGATGATGGAAAGCATAGAAGACTGAGGCTTAGCCATAGAAGAAAGGATATTTTCACTTGATTAATGTATTTTATTTATTAATAAATGTTAATTTTTTTTTATAACCGATCGTCGTTACCTGAAAAGCACCGCTTTAAAATCGAAACTTTGAAATCCAGTGTGATTTCGCTTACCACTGAAAAAAGTACGGATATTAACCGGTCTTGAGAAAATTGAACTAATTACTAACCATCCTACAGGAGCTATTAAACACGGATTCGCCTTGTATTAGGCAAGTTGTTTGTCCGTTGAGTTGGCATCCTGAAGTTTTCAACTTAGATGCCAATATCGATTAGTATCTGGACAGATTCAAGTCAAGCGATACAGAGATATCGTTTTTGATTTTGTCTTTGGGAGGCAGGGAAGGGTCACTTGCAAAGGTCATCCCCCATTTTGTTCTGTCAAACTGAAAGTTGGTTTCGAGGTGTACAACTGTATGATAAAATTGGATTTTTGAAGGAATCTCCAGCGGTAGTGATTTTCCTAAAAGTTCCAGGTCGCCTTTAATTACATAGTTATTTCCTTTTTCATCAGCCACTGCCAATTTTTCTGTTGAATGAACATGATAAATTACATTTGGATAAATCGCCATCTTAAAAAAGTCATCAGATTCCAGATGATGTACTAAAGCGGCTTTATCATCTTCTGTTAATTGGTTGGTAATCAGAATTGATGAGACGGGAATTGTGATTGCCCCCGATGAGATCGTTTCATTTACTATGGAAAAATCACTGCCGGTAACTGCAATAGTTCCTGAGTTAAAATAATTGTTTTCCAAAAAGCCTTTCCAAGAGGCCACTGAGCCTCTGTCGATACTATATAGGTGCTGATTGTCCTTCTTGCATGCACTTAGCAAACCAATAGTTAATAATGCCAATAACGAATATTTAAATAGATTTTTCATATGGATTTTTTTGATGCGAAATTGAAGCTATCCCAAGAACGAAAGAAAAAATATCGACAGACAACCTGATTGCAATAACGAACTCCGCAAATCGAAAGAAGAATGGCGAATGGCAAGATGAATAACCAAACGCTATACGATAATAAAACTGAATTATTTGGGAATGAGCCAACGAAAATTTGGAATATTAGGTTCTTTTCATTATCCCGTGGTTTCACCCATTCGGGTTATTGGATGTAATGCGCTCAGTATGGATTTTTGAAGAAAAAAAAATATGAAACATAAAATCAAATTTAATCTGTTAATTATTTTCTGGCTTGCCCTGGGATATAAAACCAACGCTCAGGAGAAAGTCAATGAAAAAACGGTCAGAAATTACCTTGTAACGGAAATGAGAATCCAGCATATCCCCGGTTTGGCATATTCGGTCATAAAAAAAGGCAAAGTGTTAACCACAGGTGTAATTGGCGAAGCCAACCTGACTTGGGGGGCATATGTTACCCCAAACACTTTATTTCAGATGGCATCAGCGTCAAAGGTATATTGTGGTGTACTACTTGCAAGACTTTTTGACCAAGGTATTTTCTCTGTCCAGGATAGTCTTGGAAATCTACTTCATGATATTCCACAGGAGTGGAAAGCTGTGAAGTTAACTGAACTCGCCTCTCATCAGTCTGGTATTAAGAGTGGAAATTTCGGAATAAATACGACCTCAAAGGAAGCTTTTGAAATCGCTAAAAAGCAGCCGTTTGAATTTAAACCTGGCATGGGTAGTGCTTATATCAGTAGTGATTTTTGGATTCTGCAATACGTTATAGAACAAAAGACAGGACTGACTTACTTTAGTGCCCTGAAAAAGTATGTTCTTGATCCATTGCTTATGCACGACAGCAACGTGAACAATGTAAGGGAGGGGATGGCGAGAACTTCGGATGTGCTACCAAGAGAAGCCACCGTTTATCATTACGATTCACAGTTGGCAAAGTATAGGATCGGGGATTTCCCATTTACCGCTTCAGGTTATGCGGCGGGCGGAATTTTCACTTCCATTAATGATTTCAATAAGCTGATTATAGCATTGGACAATGGGACCTTTTTAAGCCCAGAATCTTATCGATTATTAACAACGGCAATTCCTTTGAAAACTGCTCAGGAGGGACACTATGGTTTAGGGACGATTGTCAGGAATTATGAAAACCATAAATTAGTAGAACACAGTGGCGGGCCCGCACTTGCAGATTTCAGCCGGTTCGAAGATGACCATCTTACCGTAATCGTTTTAACAAATCAAAGAGGTGTTTATCCATACTTAGCTAAATCAGTCGCATCTTTTTATATTAGTGGACTGCCAAAACAAACAATCCCTAAAGATTATAGGTAGCTTTTCTTATTCTATGTTCTGATGTTACATACAAAAATAACCAGCTAAAAGGCCGAGGGGTATAATACCTATTGGCCTTTTTGCGATATCTGAGGTAATGTTTGTCTTTCAGTGGCTTTATCCGTGCGAATCATAAACCAGAAGATAGGCATCATAATATATCCTGACAACTTCAAATCCATTGCCTTTTGAACGGTTTAACAGACCGTTTATAACGTATTTAAAATAATTAACTTATTTGCAGTGTTATTTGCACAGTACAAAATACTAATGATAGTACATATTGATAATTTATGACGCATTTCGAAAATGATAGCAGTGAAAGATATGATTTCTGTAACATCGAATGTCTGGTTAGAGTGCTATTTTCATCTTCGATAATGCAAAAGAAAACTTGAATTTTATCGGGCTCACAACTAAAGCTTTTTCACTGAATAAGTTTCCCTTGATTGTGATGAGAATGTGAGATAAGGATACACAACAACAGGCCTTAACCAAGAGCCCGCCAGGCGCCCACAGAAATAAATAAGCTTGATCTTAATTTGAGCTGAACAGATAATCTTGCGCTGTGGATTTTGAGAACGAAGCTGAATAGGATTATTCAGTTTTTTACCTGTTTTTAGGAAAAGTGGAGATGAAATGTAATGAAAACCCTAATTTAATAAGCGAATGAGCCACTGCTTTATTAAATTAGGGCAGAAGTATTATCGTTTATAGCTTAGGGCTGCCACGGGATCGGAAATACTTCCTGGGAAATTTATAATCGCACTTGCGCCATAGGCATCGTTACTATCCCTTCTTTTTAATTGTAAGGTTTTGTTACTTGCTCCTTGCTTATAAACCGCAGTAGCAGAATATCGTCCGATCGGAATATCCCGGATGACAAAGTATGAAGAAACCCTTACTGGATTTATCTTGATTACCCCGCCAGCTGAACCATCTATTATCGGGCCGATTGGAGTGAGCGTAAATTCCACATTCTGCAGGTCTTCAATAGGTATTTCGTTTATGTCCGGACTAATTTCGCAGGAACCGCCATAATATCCTGCTTCGTTAGGTATCCTACCGGATAGCTTCCAAACAAAATTTCTCACGGCACCCTCCTTATTGAAAAGATCGGTGTTGTCCGGATGGAGAGGTAGGTAGTATTCGACACCATTATAATTTTTTTTAATGTATGCCGAAGCTTGATAAATACCTACCGAATTCAGTTCGATTTTGTACGTACCGTCTGTGTTGGTTAATACCGACCTGGTATTATGGTTACCGGTCATCTGGTTTTCAACGGTGACCTCTACGTTTGCCAGTGGATTACCTTTGCTATCAGTTACCTTTCCTGTCAGGGCGTTAGGCTGTGCTCCAGTTCCTTCTTGCTCGCCTGATTTTTTACAAGCAGTTGTCAAAATAATAAACCCGAACAGAGCGGGCAGAACATAATATTTCATAGTGAATTAATTTAATAACCATAAAGATCTGAACCTCGGGTCACCTATTGAACTAATATCGATTAACAACCTTTTTACAACGACATAATGAATTAAATGGTCATTGAAATGCATCTATTGATAAATGCAGCATTCACTATAGTTTTTCTGATGCTTTTTTAGCTTGGCTTAATAACGGATGATTTGCGTGGTCAGATATTTTCGGTCATTTATCACAGGAAATTGCCATAGTTGATACATTTTCTGGTGGATTTAGAATATCAGATTCACCCAAACGGGTGAATCTGAATGAATTGTTTAATCATTTCCTCAACTTTTTTATTTTTGGATATGCAAATGTCTGATGATAATTACTGGCTGTGTGTTCGATTAATATTCATAGGCATACTTGCATGTCCGTTATGCTCGTATACAATCGCCCAGGAACAAGTCTTAGCAAGACGTGTTGCCTCCGACAGCGGTTTGTTCGGTAGCGTTTTATCTATATTACAGGATAGAAAGGGATATATCTGGCTCGGTACGACAAATGGCCTGCATCGATTCGATGGCGAAGATTACATAAGTTTTCATCATGATGCTGAAAAACCAGAAACAATCGCTCAAGAATCAGTTGAGGCAATTTACCAGGATAAAGAAGGAAATTTATGGCTTGCAGGAAAGGATAAAATATCAGTGCTTAACCAGGATGGAAAAGTTGTCAAGAAGATTCCTGTTCATCTCAAACGTGTTTCGGGCCTGGTGCGGGATCAGTGGGACTTTTTTAATAAGGACGAGGACTTATTTCTCAGGACTAGAACGAGCAATCTAACCTGGCGTTATAATCCAATAAAGGTAAGTTTTGAACCCTTTATAAATTCAAATTTGTTTGCTCCTAAATCGAAAGTGGAACTTGAAAATAAAGAACCCATCGTCACATTTATTGACAACGACGGTGGCCTATGGAAGGGTGGCTCATCGCTATACCACAAGTCTGCTGATAATGACCACTTTAATCTGGTGAGCCCACATAACCTTCAACTGGGCTACCGAAGGATTTTCAGTATTTACCAAGATCGCGAAAACACGATTTGGATAGGCTCAGATAATGGGGTCTTCTATTTCAATCTAAAAAACCAATTGGTAGACTATGCCACGCCTAAAAATATTTCACCAACTAGCAGTGTAATTCTAATCGGTAGAGAAATCTGGGCTGCCGGTCTTAATGGTGTAATTGATATTTACAATTACGAGCTAAAAAAGGTAAAAAGCCTTGTGGTTTCAAATTACTATCCTGGGCCACAAAAGGCCATTCTACACCTTGTTTTTAACAAGGGATATGTTTATGCCTCATTGGATGATGGAAAAATTATAAGGATTAATCCCGGCTTATTTCATATTGATGATTTACCTTATCCTTATGTCCGTCTCCCAGCAGTTCATAATGGAGCCATTTATGAAGGGAACATCTGGTGGATTTCTAAACAGGGAGATGTTGTAATACAGCATGATTTCGGAATACAGGTGCTGAAATTTAAGGGGTTTGACAAATTCAATAGAATACTATTCTCAAAAGATGGATTTGCATGGATATCAACGGGCGGATCAGGTTTGATAAAGGTTGATGCGAAAAAACAAAAGGTAGTCCATGTATATTCCACTCAGATGTATCCCAAATTTCTTAGCGATGAGCTGCTTGATTTAGTTTGGCAGAAGGAAAATTTGCTTGCTATTTCAACGTCAGAGGGTGTCCAGTTTCTTAACACTTCAAATGGCCAATTGGAAAGTTTAACCAGGAAGGATGGCCTTTTTTTCAATGAAATTGTAAATATTGCTTTTTCTGGCCGGGAATACCTGTTTTATACCAGTCAATTTAATCTTGGGGTATTGAATCTTAAAAATAAAACAAATATAAATTTAGGTATGAACCAAGGTCTCGGACGTCAATCTTATGCTTTTGCGGGATCGCTAAAATTACCTGATGGGCGGATAATTTTTAATTCCCTTGAAGGAATTTACAGCATTGATCCACACCGAATGCCAATCCTGCACCCACCAGTACCCGAATTTTCTTCAGTAAAGATTTCAAATCACGAGAATATCCTAAACCAAGGTAAAGAATTAATTGTGCCCTATGATCAAAACTTTATCAGTCTTGTTTTAAGGAGCTTGACATTTGTTCAGGATAACGGATTAAGTTTTGAATATCGCTTATTGGGTGCTGATTCATCCTGGCATTCTCTGGGAAGCAAATCAACAGTGACTTTTTCCAATCTTAGAGGCGGTCATTATCAATTTGAGGCGAGGGTGAAAAATTTTCAAGGAAATTATTCTCCTGTCAAAAAACTGCAGATTCATGTAATGACACCTTTTTGGAAAACCTGGTGGTTTATATCTTTGTCAGGGGCCGTGATCCTGTTGCCTGTATTTTTATTTACCTGGTTGTCTGTCAAGAGAAAAAACGGTATCGAAATGGTAAAAAAAGAAATTTCTCGCGATCTCCATGACGGCATGGGTTCCTCATTAAGTTCCATTTCAATGATGGCCGAGGTGATGTTGAATCAAAAACAAACTGATGGCGCAATTTTAAAAAAAATTTCAGACCTGGCCAGACTTTCTTTATCCAGTTTAGATGATTTAATATGGTCTATAAAAGATTCTGATGACTCGGTTTTTGATTTTTGCTCAAGAGTTAAAACCTCCTGTGAAGATCTTGTATACGGTAAGCCATATAAAATTAGCTATAGCCAAAAAGTATTACCTGATGCCCCGACCATGAATGTGGATTTAAAATACGACATGCTTATGGTAGTAAAAGAAGCCGTAAATAATGCAGTACGTCACTCACAGGGAAGTACAATTGCCATTCATGTTTTTATCGATGAAAACATACTTGAAGTTGAAATTATAGACGACGGCATAGGTTTTAATGTCGAGACTGCCGAGACGGGTAATGGACTGCACAATATGAAAACCAGGGGATTAAAATATAAAGCAGAAATCATTATTGATAGTGTCGCAAACTTGGGTACAACAATAAAAATTAAAATAAAAAATTATGCACGATATAGTTTTATGTGACGATAATAAGATTTTTAGAGATGGGTTGTCTCTACTCATTGAGAGCCAGGAGGATATGCGGTTGGTAGGGAAATTTCACAACTGCAATGGGCTCCTAAATGCATTAGCTGGCATTAAGCCTCATGTTATACTTTTAGATATTAATATACCAGGCATAAACGGGATCGATGGATTAAATTTAATCAAGGAGCGTAACTCCACAACGAAAATCATTATGTTGACAGTTTTCGATGATGACGTATCGGTATTTACCAGCATGCAACGTGGAGCAGACGGCTATCTCTTAAAGAAATCCCATCCTGAAAAAATTTTGGAAGCAATAAGAGATGTCTTGAGTGGAGGGGCAGCGCTGACCCCATCGGTTGCGAAACAAGTTCTCAGGTTATTTACTGCAAAGCCCTCATTGCCTGAAAACTATAATCTATCAGTACGCGAACGAGAAATCCTGCACCTGGTGGTTGCTGGCTACAACTATAAGGAAATAGCCGATAAATTATTTATTTCCTGGGAAACCGTTCGATCCCATGTAAAAAAAATCTATGAAAAACTCCAGGTCAACTCCAAAGTCGCTGCCGTAAATAAATTTCTATCAATATCCAAAAACCGCTAGTGCATATCTTGAGCATCTTAACACCGGATGCTAACCGGCTGAAAGTAATTAAACAGTTAGTTCCCAAACTTTAAGACTTAATAGATTAATCCTTTTGAGCAAACGGGAGAAGATTGGCCAAAACTGCTTAGTATGGATGGCAGTTTACTACTTGGTGTAAAAAAAATAAATTTGGGCTTTTATAATGGCTGTTTTTTAGTCCCGATGTCTTAAAATATGATCCAATCCTTGGAAAAATAACCAAAAAAGGAACTGTGGGACAATGTTAAGCCCTGCCTGACAGCTTAGGACAACTTATAATGGCGATTAGTAGACCCATTAATAAGTGTGCTGTGCTTCATAAATCCATTGTCGTTAATAAGGAGCGAAACAAATCATTTGATTTAACCTGACTGACAGGCTTACTTATGAATGTCAATATTCTAGCTCAATTGTATGGCCCCCTTATAGATGCCGGATAACCAATTTTAGAAGACCGATGACGACCGGCTGATTTAATAAATGACAAATTGACTAAATACAGCGGTAATAAATAGCCTGGCAAATTGCTTTCTGAGTGGCAATTGTAGTCGTGTGTCCAACAAGGCCATGCATTTACCATTGAGTAATAGGGGCAAGCGACTATATAAATCCCGTGAGGTAGCTCCCCTTTGTCGAATATCGATGAATTCTGGTGGTTTCTAAGTGATTCGTGTCTTTGCGTCGACGTTTCTTGAAATAGGGGATTGTTAGGTTGAATTTTGTATTAAATGACTGAATGCCCAGGAACGTTGCTTTTTTTGTCCAGATAACTAAAATCGCTGCATACAGATGAACGACAATGCCTTTTCTGAACGAGTTTGCTACTAGGTACTAAACATGATAAATCTAGCCGCTTTCCAAAATATCACTGTGGTCGATATCAAGCGTCTTATGATGAGCTTTCATTTACATTTTATGGCATGGCGATTACGCCGTGCCTTCTTTAACCTATTAAAAATATCTTTTGAGCATAGTACTCAAAGAAAACCCTAACGATATGAAAAAAGAAATTTTTAACTTTTTCTTATTATTTATTGCTTTATTAGTTTTTACCACCGCCTGCAAGAAGCAGCCCGGAGAAAACCCTATTTCAGAGCATGCTATTTCTTTGCCCCACGGGAATCCAAATGGCAACACCACAACCAAAATGATTGGTCCGGAAGGAGGTCAGATAAAAACTGCGGATGGTACCATTGCAATCCAGGTTCCTGCAGGTGCGTTAACAGCAACCACTGAGTTCAAAATCACACCGATTACCCGAACGCTCCCTTCTTCCACTGGCCAGGCCTTTCGGCTAAATGAACTCAGGTAGCTAGGCTAAGTACATATTAGATCTTCTTATGATGTTAGGCTGGAAACATTAAGTTCCAACTTGCTATGGTATTTGAAAGAATGAATGTGCCTACATTCCAATTTTGTCTTCCCGAAAGGATTAAAATTGGCTATCCGACAACAAGGGGAAGACTTGCGAACTAAGGAGAAACAGAGAATGCGTTTTTTTGGGCGTTAATTTGAGAATCATCACCATCCGACTGCATTTGGAAAAAGTTTTACCAATTAAATTTTAAAGCAAATATACATCCGTAATTCCCGTTTGAGTCTGTTCGGAAATTAAATGAGCTCCGCTATACTATAGCTTGGATTCTAATGACATTTTTGAACTCATGCCAAAGTGTACTGTAGCAACAGGCCTGGTAATCGTTTATTGAAGAGAATAACTTTTGCGATTCAATACAATAAGATTTATGTATGATCACGCTTTCGGATAGCGTATTTCAGTAATTAAACTACCTGCTCAGAAAGCAGGTTCTAAATATTTTTTCAGCTGTGTTAGAAATCGAAACGATAGGCGCCAACCACATTCATCTACTTACAAATTACACATCACCTTTGGTGAAAAATAAAAACCGATTCCAAGGATAATGAAATCGGTTTTTTGATGGTTTTGGAGATTATTATTGGGTCACCCAATGTACGGCGCCGAATTTTTCGATATCAAATATCGCAGAATCAAGCGGCCTGTTGAAACTTACCTGCGAAAGAGCAGTAACCTCAGTTTGTTTGGAACTAACAAATTGCTTGATCGTTTTTGGATACCAGTATTCGCCATAATTTTTAATCTCATATCTTGTTTCGCGGATTCTACCATTGATAAAATCAAAAAAACGAATGGGGTAGAGTCCCTGCGCATCGTACCATAATTGAACTGAAGTTCTGTCTTGAGCGTTATCCGTCCCTAGAATAAGAACTTTACGCCCCTCCCAAATACCTGCACAGCTCTTTTCTGGATCGAGGCGATTTGCTCTCATGATGCTTTTAGCCAATTCAGGTTGATCAAAATAGATGTCACCAAGAATGTATTCTGTGGGATAATGGTTATCAGGAAAAGCATCGGTAAGTTTGTATTGCCTAAAGCGAAAAAGCGAATCATTCTTATAGATTAACGCGTTGCCATTTTCAATGTCGCCATTATCTATACGGTGTTTTCCAGGAAATAATTCTGTTACGTATTGTTTCAGGTTTTCAGACTTATTGTATTGTGTTTTGATTGTCTCCAGGACATAAGTTGCCGAGGCCGGACGTTTTCCCTTATAACGATCCTGTATCATTTCTATGCTTAATGTTTTCTTCTGTGCAAATGCATTTTTGTAATTAAAGCCGATGGAAAAATAGACACAGGTCAGTACAGTGGCTATTTTGTGTTTAGTTGACATACTCTCGTATTTGAACTTTATTGTCTTGCAATTTTAAACTTTTTAGATATTTATATACTGCTTTTAAATCCTCATTCTTCATACCACTATACATCGTCCAGGGCATTGGAGAATTCAGCTCATTCTTTGCAATTTTCTGATTTTGATGATCTGGCTGTGAATAGGATTTGAACTTCTGAACAAACATTTCTTCAGTCCAGGCGCCAATTCCTGCTGTTTGATGCATGGTGATGTTTGGTGCACGAATTACACCCGCGGGTTGCTTAAATTCCATGCCTCCTCCAAATTCGCTGCCCGAGACAATAGCGCCTTTTTCCTGCTTACTATGACAATCTATACATCCTGCGGCATTCACCAGGTAGCCACCGTATTTAACAGAATCTTTTTGATATGGCTGATCACTGGGAACTCCTTTTTTAGGGGAAAGTTTATTGAGTAAATTTACTGGAAAATCCAACTTACTCGGAGGTACGATATTTTTTACGGGCCTGAGCGTTCTGAGGTAGGCAATGATCGAGAAGATATCTTCATAACTCATTTTCCCAAAGCGTTGATAACCCATAACCGGGAAAATTGCATGGCCGTCCTTGCCTACACCTGCAGTAATGGCCCGATAAACTTCTCCATCTGACCAAGCCGAGAGCACATAGGGGGTTAAGTTGGTGGAATAGATATTTCCTGGAAAACCTGCATTTTTGTCAAAGCTTTCACCTCCCGCTCCCAATGATCCTTCTGTCAGCGGACCACTAAAAACTGACCAGTCACGTTTAGAATGGCAATCCATACAAACAGTCACATGGTTTGCGAGGTACTTCCCACGTTCAATGCGTTGAGTAGTTTTTTCTACTTCAATTTTAGGTGGCGGTCCAACGTCCGGTTTGGTAAAATTTACGTACAATCCTGATGCAAAGACCATGCATGCTACAATTGCGATGATGATGCCCATCGTTTTTAAAATTTTCATAATGATTTCTTTAATCCACTAAAGTCAGTATAAAAGAATTCCTTTAATTTAGTTATCGACAGACATCGCATTATTGTAGATATAATGCTTGGATTGATGTCATTAAGGCATATTTCAATATTTTAACTTTATGGGAGCTGACGCTTTGCTTCTAAAACCTTTATTGATATAAAGTCCCGGTTGCTTTGACTGATGTGCTATATCAAGAAAGGCAAGATAAAGATATATGTGCCCTGCGAGTATGAAAGCACAAGTTTACTCGGTTGCCTGGGATTCAGGTGGTGAATCGGGTCTACACTTCATATTTGAACATAGACATTCGGTCAATGTGCAGCCCTTTCGGTATATTTATACTTGCTCACTGCTGGGGAAACTTCAACCCGAAACCCAAAAGGGACATAAGTTTTAGTAAAGAAGATTTATCAATCGGAATAAACCAGCCGAATGCTATGCACTTATCCTAAGACGTTTTTTGCATTCGGCTTTATAGCTTCGCCCTATTGGTAATTCTTTTCCTAAAATTTCTATGGCATAACTATGGTAGCTATCAATTTTATCAACTGCAACAATGAATGACCGATGGATTCTTACGAACTTTTCCTCGGGGAGCAGCTCTTCGAGAATACTGATTTTCTGTTTACTGATCAGCACTTTTTCCTTGAGCACGACTTTTATGTAGTCTTTGAGACTTTCCATCCAATAAATGTCATTCACATTGATTTTTACCATTTTGCGGTCCACCCTGAGGTAAAGAAACTTTTCTCCTGTGCTTTCTACAGGCCTTTGTTGCACAGTTAATTTTTGATGATTTAGTTTATATGCATCAAACACCTTATCCATAGCTTTTAGAAAACGGTCAAAGGGTATAGGTTTGAGTAGATAATCAACGGCGTTTAAGTCGAAACCTTCGAGCGCATAATCCTGATAAGCAGTAGTAAAGATTATTTTTGGAGGATTTTTGAGTGTTCTCACCAGATCTGTACCCAGTAGCCCAGGCATTTTAACATCCAAAAAAATCAAATCAATTTTATTTTTTTGCAGGAGTTGAAAGGCTTGAACAGCGGTACTGCATTTTGAAACCAATTCAATTTCTGGAAAATTTTTCACGTATTTTTCAATCACGTGAATGGCATGAGGCTCGTCATCTACAATGATGGTTTTTATTTTCATGATGATTGTTTTTTGATTGCTCCAAATTTATTTATCAGATAGGGGAAAGGCTTTGCCTCACGGGTTTTCAGACTTGCCTCAGGCTTTAAGCTTATTTCCAGGATTGCAACATACATGTCTTCTTCATCGTATATTGTAAAATTTGTTGCCTCTGGATAAATCAGATCTAGTCTTTTCCTCAGGTTGCGCACACCAATTTTACCAAAGTGTTCTTTGTAGTTTTGCTCTTTCCGCACTGGTTTTCCGTTTGATACCTTGAACTTCAATCCCTTTTTACTTATTTCCAAATCAATATTTACCCAAGCGCCATCGTCCATCTCACTGGCTCCGTGCTTGAATGCATTTTCAACAAGTGGAATCATTAGTAAAGGAGCTATTTTGTGCTGCCCCAAATCGCCTGATATATTAAAGTTAACATCAAGGCGGTTTTCGTACCGTAGTTTTTCGAGTTTAATATAATTCTGTATAATTTCTACATCCCGCCGCAACGGGACATATTCGCTGTTGCATTCATAGAGCATATACCTCAATATTTCGGACAACCCAAGCACTACACCAGGGGAATGCGGTGAATTATCAAGGGTGAGCGAGTAGAGATTGTTAAGCGTATTGAAAAGGAAGTGGGGGTGAATTTGGCCTTTGAGAAAATTCAATTCCGAATCCAGGGCCACCTGTTTGCGTTCATACCACATTTGCACGAATTTGATGACCAAACCCGCCCAGACAATAGTGTTACTTTGTTCAAAAGCGGCTATCAGATATTGCTTATTAGCAAATTGTTCAAAAATTGTTCCCTGAAGTTTCTGCCACTTGAAGCCAGGCTTGATCTCGAGTAATTTAGCGTAGAAAAATGGGTCAGCGATCAAAATTTCAATCCAGCGATAAAGGCATCCCGCAAAAATACTCACCAACAGTAATGATAAAATTAATTCGACGAAACGCCTGTGGTATAAAAATTTTGGGATCAAAATTGTGCTAATGCTATAAAAATATAAAATATGCACTGGTAAGAGCATTAGAACGACGCAAAATGCACTGAGATAATCGGGTAAGCCTACGGCGAAAAGTAAGGTAAGGACAAATGTACAGGCCATCCAAAAAAATAAATGGGTAATGATCCGCCTATGTTCTTGGAAAATTAATGTATTCCTCATATGCAAATATACCCTCAAATGAAGTAATATCAATTATAGCGTAGACCGAGCGTTTATATTCGTCGACGAACGGCATAAGGCCTGTTTGTTAAACGATACCCGTGTGCGGGAATGTTCCAGACAATTGAGATGGATGGTTTGACATAATATCTGGTATTCTCTTAAGCAATATCGATAAACTCCTGAAAGATTCGGTCTATTGGTGAATTGACGATACATAACTCAGATATGTGGATGAAAAACCTTAGGATTGATACCTTGCTCATTTATATTGCGTCAGCCATTTTTTGCCTTTAACGCCAGTAATATAGAAGAAACAGACTAAATATCGCTTACTGTTGCTTTTGTACGAAATAGATTACAGATTCGAAGTGAGTTTGTAAAATTTATCTTAAAAATGATTGAAATAATAAAAAATGCTTTGGGAGATTCGGTGGATCAGTCACCGGGTGTAGTAGTTATTCAAACTGATGATTGCATAGTGGGCTGTATTCTGTAAACAAAATTGTCATTTTGGTTGGCTTTAAATCAGTAAGTTGATTCATTCGTTTATTCAAAACAACGTTTGGCTACACCCCTTTGGAATTCAAAAAACGGCACGCCGGAGCTGATAGCCTGTAGACTAACTGACTAATTGAATGACTTCGGCAACGATTTTCCACTTTTTATCGAACTTCCATACTTGTACGTAAAATCCTGAGAAGGGAACTGACTCGGTGCCTTTTTTCTGATTGGATAGATTACCGAAGCAGTAATAAAAATGGCCACTATTATCATAACCTTCACCCTTCTGTATCAATGCATACATCACTTCGTCTTTGAATTTGCCTCCAATGCTCTCCAAAACTCCTTTCCCGGCTCTTAATCGAAGTGCTTTTTTGTCCATAAAACTATCAACTGCTTTTGTATTAGAGAGTGGCGGGGGTCCGATGTTGTCAGGATTGGCAGTTGTTTTGAATTGTGTTATTACAGGTTTTATATTTTTCATTGCCATAAGGTGCACTTCAGATACTGACTTATGTATAACACCTCCGTCGAAAATTAACTTGAGAATTTTTTCCTTATTTTTTTTCCATATCGAAAAATAATTTCCGCTAAGTACCGCCGCCTCATTTTTTCTGCGAAAATATAAGTAGGGGCCTGTGGTGAATCCAAAATCTTTATCTTTATTTAGGACTGCATAGACTGGCTTCCAGCTCAAAAGTTCATTCGTGTCGGTTTTCACCTTTTCATAGGCTTTTAAACCATTTATAAAATGGATACCGCTAACCAGCATACCTGCACTATCCAGGTTGTGTTCAAATGCATATTTCAACCCGTTTTTGGCAGCGTCATCAGCAAAGCTTAACTCGCATTCAATAATGTTAGGGTGTGGAGATGTTCTATCCTGAGCTGAGACAAAAGTTGTTTTAGCAGCCGTTATCATACCCCACACTAGGAAAACCCGTAGGTGAATTTTATAATTCATAGTTTAGTTTTCTTCGAATATCCTGTATTGTTGTCAAATTTTTTCTAATACGAAAAGACATGCCTTCAAAAAGCTTCTTTATGTCGGCCAAAGTGTTTTTGTAGAAGACAGATAACCTCTTTTTGGTCAATTGTAGCGTATCGTAATGATTTTTGGCATTCTACCAACGGAACACTGTATTTCACGTACAATAATTTGATCTCAAAAGAACATCATTTTTTTTTGTCAAAAATTTAAATCCTATAAAAATGTTCAAAAAATTGATTTACATGTTGCTAATTCTCCAAGCAACCACTATGAGCGCCAAAAGCCAAGGCTTTTTAAAACGCCTTGGAGAAAAAGCTGCCAGTGCTGGTAGCGACTTGCTAATTAGAAAAGGTACACAAAAGGCTGAAAAGGCTATTGATGGCAATTCACCTGGTAAAGCAAAAAGTACTAATGGTCCGGTTGATAAAAAAGATACTAAGTCCTCGAAGGGTTCAGCATCTGGAAATTTGATTAATACCTACTCGAAATTTGATTTTATCCCAGGGGAAAAAACGCTTTTATTTGACAATTTCGACCAGGACGCAATTGGCGAATTTCCGTTGAAGTGGTATACTACAGGTGCTGCAGAAATTGTAAAACTTGAAAACCAGCCTGGAAAATGGCTTCAGTTCAATTCAGGGAGCTTTCTTTCGCCCACAGTCAAGTTACCGGACAATTTTACGATAGAATTTGATGTTTTCGTTAATCTTTCATCAAACTCATCGAAAGTTTTACCTGGTCTGCAATTTGAGATTTTTGACCGTGGAGACAAGGCTAAAAGGTTAGATCATTATAACTATTCATTAAAAAATATTCTTTATTTCTCTACATCATTTCATGCAGATAAAGCAGTGTTTTCGCTAGATTCTAGAGACAATGCCAAACAAAAATTGAAATCCGACAAAATATTCCTTACGGGTTTCCAGCATAACTATGGTTCAGTAGTCCACGTAGCAATCTCGGTTCAGAAGGAGCGGGTGAGGCTCTGGTACAATGCAGATAAGGTGATTGATGTACCAACAGCAGCAGCATTTCCGGCAAATTTTAATCAGATGCTTTTTAGCGGACCTAAAACTGCTGAGGGTTATGCCGCTTTTTACCTAACAAATCTTCGAATTGGTGCAGGTCAGCCTGATACTAGGTCCAAACTCTTGGATCAGGGGAAATTCGTGACTAATGGAATTCTATTTGATACGAATTCTGACAACATAAAACCCGAATCTTCTGGGTTATTAAAAGAGATTGCTGCAGCGATGAAAGAGTCTGCTAGTTTGAAGTTTAAAGTTATCGGTCATACAGATAGTGACGGGCAAGCTGAAACAAACCTTGCTTTGTCAAAGAGGCGTGCGGAAGCTGTTAAAAAGGCGCTAACTGAAGAGTTTGGCGTTGACGGTTCCATGTTATCTACCGATGGAAAGGGTGCTGCAGAGCCAATTGCAAGCAATAGTACCTCAACAGGCAAATCAGAAAACAGACGTGTAGAATTCGTGAAAATTTGAGATAATATTATGGAAACCAGAACCTATAAATATCTTATTAATTGTAAAATTTATATGCTCAGGTCATTAGACCTGAGTTTTTTATTCACAGAAACTTATGGTCATATTCATTAATAAACAGTTAACACGCTGTTTATGAGTCCGTTAAATGCTTATTACCAGCTGTATTGATTCAGTCCATACCAAATTTTCCAAATAGGAAATTCCTAGCAGGGGAGTGTTAATCGTACGCATACCTGATTCGGCTTTGTAATCTGGATGGTTTTTATATTATTTGATCCAAACCTACATAAATGTACAGTTCGTCATCTTTTCGTTCGGACAGGCCTGAGGAAGTTGAGTCCTTTATCCGAAATCATCCCTTCGCCCATATTATAGGTTACGACGGCGTTTACCCTGTAGCGACGCAGGTTCCAGTTTTGTTTACCTCGGTGGGTGGAATCAAAAAACTAACGGGACATTTTAAACGAAATACAAGTCATCACGAGGCAATGGCAGCAAATCCTAATGTGCTCGTTATTTTTAATGGTCCTCATGCCTATATAAGTGCCTCGGTCTATCAACAACCATCTATGGCCTCTACCTGGAATTATCAAGCCGTACAAGTTAAGGGGACGATCCGATATTTAAATGAGGAGGAAACACTAAACCATTTGGGCCTCATCACAGATTTCTATGAAGATAATATTTTAAGCGCGGCCTCTTTTCGTCATTTGGATAACGATTATTTGCTTAAGAGCGTCAAGGCAATTCAAGGCTTCGAAATTTTGATCGAGACCATTGATCATATTTTCAAGCTTAGTCAAAATCACTCACCTGAAAACCAGAGAAATATTATTTCGGAATTAGAGGCAAGAGAAGAACTGCTTGCCGCCCAGGTAGCCGCTATGATGAAGGAAAATATCTGCCGTAAGTGCAACGAATAGTGTTGTTTTAGAGATTAGTTTTTAATGGTAATAAATTCAAAAAAAGCAAAGAGAATGAATAAAAAAGAAACAAGTTGCCTGGATAGACAACTTGTTTAAAATCTTATAATAAAGCTAGTAACTGTACTGTACTTCTTGTTGTATAGCTGGAGATTGAGGGCTAGAAACGGTAGAGATTTGATGTAAAATCTTTTGGCCAACAAGGCCGAAATCAATATTAATTTGTCTAATCAAAATTGACGGCACCGCTGTCTCGTTCGTCACCGTTATTTTAGCGGGTAACTTATGATTTGCTGAAAATAAACGTAAAATTGAGTAGTTATAAATCTGGTTCAATTCCCCCATATTTCTGTCGAAAAAATAAATAGGATCAAATGCGAATTCATCTGAATATTTATCAATTTTTATCACCGTTTTATATTGGTTTATATCTGTAGTGGTGATTTTCGAGGGCATGCCATTTGAATCATAATCATAAATACTCGAATAAATAAAGGTTTTGCCCTGTCCGTTTACAAGGTAGTAATCCATTTTAGTAATTTTGCCACTGGAATTATAGCTCAACTCGTGTTTGGCGACTTCGCGTAACGAGTTGGATTCTTTAATGCACTTTGTTATTACAATAATTCGACCTGCATTGTCATAGGAGAAAAGTTGAACATTAAGGGAATTACTGATCTCGTTTTTAACCATGCCGTATTTCCCATAATCAATTTGCAATGTCTCGGAAGTGCTTGAACCAGTATATTTTATGGTCTTTACAGTACTATCGGGATTGTATTCAAGGGCAGCCGTTAGCCCCAGTTGTGGCCAGTTTATTTGCTTTAACATAGCTTTTGCGTTTAGACTCATTGCCCCCGGGCGGTCTAAGGGTCTATCTTTTCGGCATGCCATCGTACAAAATACTGTAAGAACCGCTAAAGTGAAAAATAAAATCTTTCTCATAATTTGAATTTTTAGTTTTTAAATGGATTTTCAAACCAAACGCCCCAGCCAAGTATAACGCTACAACAGTCGATAGACAGCGCATTGGGGTCGATGAACTACATTTTTAGAAGAATTGTGGAGTAACGATGGGCTTTGCCCACAACATGTAAGAGATGTTCCTGGTCGGGTTAGTTTAACAGATAATTATCTCCTGTTTCCTTATTCATGTACCGTATTTTGCTTTTTAGAAATTTATTCAAATTGGTGTTTTGGAATAATTTTTAATAAACGTACCAGGAAGGAAGTGGTTAGGACAGGAAAAACCTGCCTTAATCATCTTTATGCAGGGGGGCTGCCTAAAGCTGGCGTGATGGAGTTATTGTACAAAGTTTAAAAAGCCGGATGATGTAGATATGCCCGGATCAGGGATGGGGCAACTGGTGGTCTTAACGGCGTTATCGGGATTGTGTTGTAACAACCAATACAGGCATATATGTTCATGAAATAATTCAAAAAGTATCAATCTATGAAAAATCTAAAAAACCTCTTTACCTCAGAGAATGACCGTTTTTTACTTTAATGGTGAAAAAACTTATTTGAAGCCATTTAAAAACAAAATTTTTATAACCTTTAGCGTTAATGCGAGTCTTCGCATTATTTTTTTTGTTCCAGTTCCAGTACTTTTGCAAAGATCGGGTCATGCTTTTGGAGAAAATCTTTCCCAAAAACATTCTCTTTGGTCGTTGTCCGTAAATATAAATTTTCAAAGGAATACTGAACGGGATATTCCACATGGTTCTGAAAGATATCATCCACTTTTTTAATGTCTGTTAAATCAATCTGAGGTTCAACCCTAAAGATGAATTTACTATAAGGCAACATCATCATCAATGTACTTGCCTGAAGGCCACCCAACAAATCGGGCGTCTGACCAATGCTAATGAGCTGTTCACTATTTTTCGCCAGACTGGACAGGTTGCTTGCAGAGGAATAGATGAATTTATCCTGAAGCACATATATTTTTCCATTAAAAGGTAAGGTTATACTGTCGGGTACAACAAAATTAAAATCCTGTTTAATATAGTACATACCCTGCGATTTCAATGTGGGCACACCCGGATTAAAGGTATAGTTATTTTTCTTTAGGACAGAATCCTTGTTGATATGGTAATGTGCCTGAATATAAGTGCTGAAATTTCTCGCCACGATTACCTTTTTCTTTAGAGTATCCTGAACTAGCTTGCTCAGAAATTTACTGTATGTATTATCGCTTCCCCCACCATTTCCCCTAATATCAATCACAATAGCTTTTATCTTCTTATTTTGGGAAGCAGCAACCAAACGGCGTTTAATCGTATCTCCAAGCTCTTCCCTCATGGCAGGAATTTTGGCATAGAAGATCCCCGTTTTATCAAAATAATGGGTCACTACTGTATCTGTCTGACTGAAATAGCCGTACTGGTTATTTTTCTTGATATCATAGGTTACTGTGTCCTTTTTACCAATATTCAATAGATGTCTATTCTTGTTTTTATCGGTAAAAACTAGGTTAAGAACACCGTTTTTATAGATTTCTTCCGGCCAGTAAAAGTTTTCATCATATATCCTGTTTCTCGTCCTGTCCCAACGTAAAGGCGAGACGAGTGAGGTGAGTGTTTTTACAAAATCATGAATATTTTTACCGTTGCAGCTCAGAAGTTTCATTCCCGACGGGTAACTTTTTCCTTTGTAACTAAAGCCAAGCAGATTGTAATATTCTCCGGAAATATAGATTAGGTTGAGTTCCGGCTTAGCATAGTACTCCTCTTTTAAGTATGTTATATATTCATACATGTTGGCTGTACTTGCGCTGTCAAAGGATACCAACTTGGCGGGTATCCAGTATTTTTTCACAATATCGAGTAAAGTTGAATTTACTTGGCTAGTATGACCATCTTGAGCAACGTTAAGCGTTTTTTTGATAATCTGCAGATATTCACCCATGGAAGTTTCGGGCTTGATTTGCCTTTTTAGCTGCCTGGACTGCTTATCAAAGTCGATACCCCGCACTTCCTGATTATAATAGATGACCGGGCTTATTTGTTTGATATAATATACAAGCGAATCATGCTCTTTGAGCATTTCCGCATAAGATATTTTTAGCAGTTTTTCTTTACCATCAAGCTGGGCGTTTGCAATCAGAGAATCAGCAAAAAGCAAAATAACTATATAAACGAAATATTTCATGTGTTGATTTTTTACAAAGAAAATCAAGATCTATTTGTAAAAATTGTAAAAATCGTTCAGGGATGATTTTTATTATTGTAGATCCAGGCCAGGTCATTTTGCTCAATGGAAATTTTATGTAAAAGCTGCCCTGGAGAAAACCCGGAAAATGCCTTGAAATCTTTTATAAAATGGGCTTGGTCATAGTAGAGATTATCATAGGCAATACTTGTTAAATGGTGTTGACCACGGAGAATTTCATTAAGGATATTTCTGAATCGATGAGTATTCATATATGATTTAGGGTTTACGCCTACATTGTTTTTGAACAGGCGATACAATGTGGGAGCGCTCACCCCAAGTTTTTTAGCTAGTGTTTCAATAGTTAAATTTTGCTCACGACCTTTTTTTATCAGATGTAATGCTTCTATTATCTTCTCCGATTGTCTAACATTTAAGTTTTGCAAGAGCAAGTTTTCTAATTTCTCCGCTCTTTTTAGAAGACTATCCTCATCAAATACTTGTTCGAGAAAAAAATCACACTTATGTTTGAATATATCAAATACATGATCTGCAACTAGTAAATCTTGATAGGACTCCTGGGTAAAAGCAGGCAAGGCCCCAGGCTCGAATAAAATGCAAATTTGATCCAAAGCTGAATTAACATCAACTTGAAATGGCATTTTATGAAACCCGAACAATCTGCTTTTAAAACCGACAGCACCCGGTGTAATGATGCAAGTATTGGATTTTGAATTACTGGTATAATCGATTGTATTTTCCTTGTAAATGGCAAGACAGAGGTTATTATTTGGAAATGTGGAATAGCTTACAGTGCCAGGATCTGACTTTTTAAAGAATAAAAAATATTGAACATATTTTTTTAGAAATTCATTCCTGGGCTTGATAATTGTAGATTCCATTATTAAATAGGCAATGTCGTGACGGTGAAGAAAAAGTGCTCAAAAATAACGTGATCATTTTACTTTTTACAATATTCAAATCAAATTCTTCGTGTCGATACATAGAATTTATTACCGGCCTATTACACGCGACCCATTGATGTAATTTTAGAACTTTTATTCTTCAGCACTTTATTTGCCTTAAGTATTTTAAAAATGCATTTGGAATAAAGTGAGGATTTCCAAAAAGTGTACACCAGATTTCATTCCACTGTGCGGGCTAGATCTATTACACACGCTCCGCCTTCGTTCATCCTTCCTGTAAGTGACCTAAATTTTATCGGATTTAATCTGATCTAGAGCTCATATCTAGTCAGATAAGATGTGATCCATATAGCTTTCTAATTCCGGAAAACTCATTTTACTTTTTAAGAGACTGGTTACGGATTCGGCTAAGTGTTTCTTTGGTAATTCCCAGGTATGAAGCGATGATGTGCTGCGGAAACCTTTGCAGGAAATCGGGATATTTTCGCTGCAATTCCTCGTATCTGTATTCTGCAGAATAATTGATGGAGGAGTGTAACCTACTTTGCATAGCCATGTGATGGGCGTCATCAAGTTTAATTCTCAATTGGCAAAATGCAGGAATGGCGTTGACTTTGTCATACCAACCATCTTCTTTTGGTAGCATCAACACCTGGGTTTCTTCCCACGCATCGATATTATATATCGATGGAGTTAGCTTGTGATAGCTTTCTCTGTCCGAAGTCCACCAATTTTCTACTGCAAGGTTTAGCACGTGCTCGCTCCCTTTATCATCTACTGTATATTGTCGCACGGCTCCTTTTACAATAAAAGAAATATACTTACATACATCACCTTCCTGTAACAGGAACTGCCTTTTTCTAAACTTTCTGGGAATAAACGCCTTACGCATCAACTCAATATCCTCCGCTGATAGTGGAGTTGCAGTCTGCTGTTCAAGGTAATTTAAAAGCGCCGTAAACATATTGTAAAGATAAAGAAAACGAATTAATATTAGACTAAGAAGGCCAGACTAGATCTATTTTGGGGTGCAAAAATATGGCTACTTGTTGATGTATGTCAATGTTTTTAGTTATCAAAGATCATCGTCTCATAATTTTTGGTAAGCATATCTTTACCAAACAGGAAAACGAATCAATGTTGCTAAGGAATGGCAAAATATGATAAACTCAAAAGCGAACTGACTTTTGATAGTTTGAGATACTGTTTAATATAAAATTGAAAGAAATAGATATACAGCAAGCCGATAATGGTAAGAAGGGCATGTTTTACATTGGGGAACACCACGCAACCGTTACAGAAATGACATATGTCTGGTCAGGAAATAAAATAATTATTGACCACACTAGTGTTGACGAAACGTTACAAGGTCAAAACATTGGCAAGAGGCTGGTCGACAGTGCTGTTCAGTTTGCAAGAGCTAAAGAGATCAAAATATTTGCGCTGTGTCCTTTTGCAAAGTCGGTATTTGACAAAAATCCCGAGTATGCGGATGTCTTATTCTAATCAAATTTGGGTGGGTAAATGGGGGCAACTGTATCAACAAGCATCATTGAGGTAATTTGGAAATAAATAAAAAACTATGGAAAAAGAGTATTCTAACGGGAAGCTGAAAATTATTTGGAGACCTGAAGTATGTATCCATGCTGGCAAGCTACTGCCTAAGGTATATAATCCTAAGGAAATACCCTGGGTACAGCCTAAAAATGCTACTACTGAGCAATTGATTTCACAAATTGATCAATGTCCGTCCGGAGCGCTGAGCTATCAACTGAAGGAGAGGGAAAATAAGTAAACCTGCACGATTCCTCACAGAATGTATCAACCTCAGATACCGCTATTTATTAAGCTATTTTGAGCCAACTTAAACATACAATAAAATATTAAGCCAAATAAAATGAACAGAGCAAACGAAATTTTTAAAGATAAACATGTAATGATCGTGGGGGGAAGTTCCGGCATCGGACTCGCCACGGCAAAGCAGGCAAAGTTAGAAGGTGCAATAGTTACGATCGTGGGTTTCAATCCTGATCAAACTGAACGGATAGCCAACGGGAATGGATTTGAATGGAAGGCTGCCGACGTTACAAAACAGGAAACGATCGAAGCTGCCTTATCGGATGTTCGGCAGGTCGATCACCTGGTTCTCCTGGCAGGCACATTTGTTAGCGGAACAATCTTAGAGGCAGACATAGACTATCTGCATAAAGCTTTCGATGAACGGATTTGGGGAGCATTGTATATCATCCGTTCACTTGGTGAAAAGCTTTCACCAGAAGCATCGGTTACTTTTACCTCTGGAGTGCTGGCAGACCGTCCCGGACCGGGAACTGCAATATTAGCAGCTGCATCGTCTGCAGTAGAGACGTTGGCCCGTGGTCTAGCCCTTGAACTCGCTCCACGCCGCGTGAACACTGTCTCACCTGGGACGACCGATTCACCTCTTTTGTCCAAGTCTCTAGGGGCGGGCAAGGAAGCATTTGTAAATTCAATGAAAGAAAAGCTTCCATTAAAACGTGTTGCAACGACAGAGCAGGTCGCAGAGGCTATTCTATTTTTTATGAAGAATGAAATAATCACAGGAGAAACTTTGCATGTAGACGGCGGGCAAAGGCTCATTTAATCATAAGTCCTACTCAAATTAAAATTTATATTTTCATGCTTAACAATATCAACATTAACCCTTTTTTTGAACCGCTTTATTGCAGGCAGGGGGGAAGGATAAGCTTAAGTAACTAAAAGTTCTATTTGACTACCGCTTGTCAGTAACAATAGGGGAATTTTAATAAAAAAATTATTACAATGGAAAATCTATTTGACCAACTGGAAGAAATACACGTTGCCGCGTGGAATGAAAAAGACCAAAAAAAACGCAAAGAGCTTCTCGAAAAGATTTATGCAGATGATATCAAAATGTATGATAAAGACCTTATACTTGAGGGTTTGGAGGCCGTTTCTGATTTTATAGGAAAACTTATAGTAGAGGATTCCTCGTATAAATTCTCAAAAGCAAAACCTATAGAGCCGCTTCAGAATGGTGCCCGACTTTTCGGGCATATCCAAACCGGAGTGGGGATGATGAACAGTATGGACTTTTTCCTGACCGAGAAAGGAAAAGTAAAATATCTGTATGCATTTATCGACCCTGCCATCTATTGATGGCCATAAGAATGTAGTTTATATACTGTGCAGGATCAATTGTTGTTGGATTGAAACATAATTTCTGCAACCCGCTTTGAATTACATCTACTATATCTGCAAGATGATCGTATTCCAATATCAACTAAGGGCATTAGTATCTAAAATCACATATACTTCTAATTCATAATTACGAACCTATATATAGGACTGTTTGTGTATGTGAAATTTTTCGACGGTACAGCCAATGAAATTTCTGTAACAATAGAACCACTCCGTTGATCGTTTTTTTTTGATCTGGGATATAGTGGGCATTTCGGCAAAAGTGTACGCACGTTTCGCATTTATGCTGACACCTTGTTTCGCTCCAAACTGTATGCCCTGATCTTCAGGTCATGATTTCTTCACACAGCAGTTCCAATAAAATTTCTAAGTTCAGGTCAAATTAAAGCCTCAGAGGTAAAATCGATACCTGGTGTGATCTTGCTCATCAGATCGATTTTAAGTGCTTCAGAGCGTCTTTTTAACGGGTTTACCAGCTTCATCCGAAGGGTGATGGAATGGTGATCTAAAGGAAAGCGGGAAATGAGGACCCCAAAGGTGAAACCGTGGAGCGCCTAGGGGAAGAAGTAAATTTGTAGCCAAGCCGCTATGCGTTCAGAGGGAAAGGAATGACTTAGCAAAAAATCCGGCAGCCAAATTCGCGTACAGTTTGGAGCGAAACGGAGTGTACAGTTTTACTGAAATACGCAAATAGGTAGCTGCTTTTTTGGGAGACTACGGCCTTAAAACTATTTTCCCCCGCCAACATCGGGCAGTTGCGGCCCATTGTCTTCTTTCGGATCTTTTTTAAACTGTAGCTTGCCAAATTTATAGGATAATGTTAACCCAAAGGACTGTACTGGAACAAACCTAAGGCTTGTCTGATTGAAATTTGGGCCAAAGCTGGTTTGTCTTTGCATGAGATTCCGGTTGAAAGGATTTACTCCTGTTAAACCGATGCTCGCATTTTTGTTGAGAAACTGTTTTCTTATCGCGAAACTATAGTTAAATACTGAGGGTCTTGTACTCCTTAAGTTTTTTGTGATGAATTATAATTTCCAAAAGCTTCTGCCAAAAGATTATTACCCAACTCATAACTTGCATTTAGGTTGGTTCTGTAGGCAAATGCACTAACACTTGCCAGACCAGGCGATACATTCTCTCTGTTGCCTGCCTGTATGTTGGTGCGCAGGTTCAATTTTTCGGCTATGGGCACTGAAGCAAATAAACTTGCGCCAATGCTTGTCTGCGTACCCAGATTGAATCTTTGGGTAAGTGAAACAGCAGAATAATCGATATCATTGATGGTCAATACATCATAGTAGGTGGTAAGCTGCTGCATATCATTGGTATTTCTCCTGAAATATCCAGCAAAATAAATATTTGCTCCGTTTTTAAAGTTTTTGCTGTAACTCAATTCAAAATTGTTGCCGATTTCAGGCTTCAACAGTGGATTTCCGGTACTCATGTTATGCGGATCACTGATATTGTAAAACGGGTTGAGGTCACCATAATCTGGTCTTTCGATTCTATAGGTATAAGAGAGTTTGATAGATTGCGAATCGTTGAGTTTATACTGAAGGGTAAAAGATGGGGCAAAAGTATTGTATCCGGCGATTTCTGCACCTGAGAAATCTGCTACTTTTCCAGTACGTTCATACCTAAGTCCCGTCTTGCCCGTAATAAAATCCTTAAAAAGCGAAAAAGAAGCCGATAGGTAGACCGAATAGACATTCCTCTTATAATTAAAGCCTTAGGTTTGGTTGGCATTGTTAATATACGATCCGTTTGTAGTTAAAGTATCCGTAAACACATTATTGTTCAGGTCGTCTATATTCATTTTTACTCCGCTTTCAATTGTGAGTTTTTTGCTTACGGGCAAAGTGTAGTTAACAGAAAGTTCGGTCTCATTTTCTTTGCCTGGGTTTGAGCTCTGCAATCCTGTTGTTGGATAATTACTGTTCTGGTAGGCAGAGGTTTGTGAGGCATTGATCGTATTGTTTCCAAAACTCGAATTATAGAGAAAATCCAGTTCATGGCCTTCTTTTTTGAAACTCTTTTTGTAGGCTAAACTAATATCGGTTGAGTTGGCCTTAAAATTAGTGACCGAATTTCTGGTACTCTGGATATTGGTCAACAAGCTGCCCAATGAGGCAAGTAGGTACTGCTGGTTTTGATCTGTAATCCCACTTCCCTTATTGTTAAAACGGTTATAACCAAAAGTGGCCGTGACTTCATCGTTGGATGTGATGCTCCAGTTCAGATTGATGCCAGTCTGGTAGCTTCCTCTTTTGGTAGGGTTGCTTCCGTCCTGAAAAAACCTGTTAATGGTATCTCTTGTGTTGGCAAAAGAAAGGCGGTCAAGTGAACTTTTTGTAACCGTGTTCAACTGTTTGTTCCCACTAAAGAAAACACCAACACCAAAATTTCCTTTTTTTATATTCAGGTTTACCGATCCGTTTTCCAATCTTGTTCCGGCAGAAACATTGATACTACCGTTCATGCCCTGGAACTTACTATTATCTTTTAATACGATATTGATGATCCCTCCTGTGCCGTTGGCATCATATTTTGCGCCAGGACTGGTAATCACTTCAACACTTTTAATTTGGCTGGCGGGAATTGATTGAAGTGCATCAGCAAGGCTGGCCCCAAAAATACTGGAGGGCTTGCCATTGATTAAAAAACGGACGCTTCCACTTCCCTGCAGTTCCACATTTCCATCGATATCAACACTTACCATCGGAACTTTTTTTAACACATCCAAAGCCACA